>JAEEGG010001612.1_pt1 | contig 60103 bp, 62 predicted proteins | sample 9134161 | NCBI WGS metagenome assembly JAEEGG01 (sample SAMN16246543, study PRJNA631951) | gut metagenome | biome: gut microbiome; feature: rumen; material: CR-attached | host: Bos | place: Iran: Karaj | collected 2018-10
CACCCGAGATAATAGCCTGCGAATCGAGTCCTTTCACTTCAGCATAAGTATCCAACTCATTAAAGTAAGATACTCGCAGAGCCAAATAGGTATTAGCAAACAATTTCACGGCTTCTGCTTCGGTCATGCCCATAAACAGTGTATCGATATTCTCCTTGATAGCACCTTCCTGCAGCAGTCCTGCAAAAGTCTTTGCCTTCTCCTCTGCCTCTGGATTACCGATAGCCGTAATGGCAGCATTTTCCTCATCCCACTTTCTGTTCCTGTCTGCTGGCAGAATCTTCGGATAGCCTACGATAATGCGACTGGGATAGAGGTTGTCATACAAAGCCTTGCTCTCACGCAGGAACTCTGGCGAGAACAGCAGATTAAACTTCTTCTCCTTCAACGCCGGGTCCGTCAAGAACTTCAGCGCATACTTCACATACAGAGAACGGCAATACCCTACAGGGATAGTACTTTTAATGACCATCACTGCATCGGGATTCACACTTAACACGAGGTCAATCACATCCTCAATATGATGCGTATCAAAGAAATTCTTCTGCGGATCATAGTTCGTCGGAGCCGCAATCACCACAAAGTCAGCATCCTTATAGGCTGCCTTACCATCCAGCGTTGCCGTCAAGTCAAGATCTTTCTCTGCCAAATACTTTTCAATATACTCATCCTGAATAGGCGAAATCTTTTTGTTGATTTTCTCAACCTTCTCAGGTATCACGTCAACAGCTGTTACGTGATTATTCTGAGCAAGCAGTGTTGCTATACTCATACCAACGTAACCTGTTCCTGCAACTGCAATTTTCTTCGTTTTCAATAATAAGTTAGTTTCTATAATAATTATTTTCCGTATTTCTCCACGGCCTCATAATAGGTATCCAAGCCTGATCCAGTTACCAATCCATGCTGGTGATCAACATGTGCCCCTAACGGACAAACCCGATACGGACTGAAAATATGATATTGATACTTTTCCATAAATATTATTGCCTATGTTTTCCACATTGAGGCACAAAAAGGTATGAACAAAACGCCCATACCCCTTTAACAATCTCCTTAATCATATCTCTTCTCCCGCATACCTCATCTTCTTTCCAAGTACAGTACATACTATCATTTGTATGTCCTTAATGAAAGAATAATGGTGGTAATAGTAACAATTAAGTCGGACCTTATCGGGATAAATAACAGTATCGTTGTACTCCACTGCTATTTCTTGTGCCTCGCGCTTATCTCCAGAGGAATGCTTTTGTGCTACATATTCTGCTATCATTTCATCCTCTAATCGATACTTCAATGTCGCAGGCCCCGTTATACCTGGTCTTAATTTCAGAACATCTCTGTCAGCCCCCGTCAACTTATCTGCATATCCTGGCACGTCAGGCCTTGGCCCTACGAAGCTCATGTTGCCAATGAGCACATCCCACAAACCAGGAAGTTCATCGAGCTTGTAATGACGAAGTTTCGCACCAAGCGGCGTAATGCGACTATCACCAGCAACAGAAACAGTCGAACCATTATGTTTAACTGTCATCGTTCTGAACTTATGACAGTCAAACAACTTGCCGTCCTTACCCACCCTCTTCTGTACGAAGAACGCAGGTCCTCCGGGCATTTTAATTTTCACCAGTATCGCTGTAATCAGCAACACCGGCCATAGGAACAACAGGACAATGAATGACACCAGCCTATCGAAAATCCATTTTAATATCATCTATTTTGTTTTAAGTGATATTCGTGTTCGTAGCAAGGTATGAACATCAATCTTCTAAGCTATGGCGATACCACTCAAAGAGTTTTGCAACGCCATCTTCTATCTCAACCTTATGCGTCCAGCCAAGAGAATGCAATTTGCTTACATCAATAAGCTTGCGCATGGTGCCATCAGGTTTGGAGGCATCAAACTCTACAGTTCCCTCGAAACCAACAGCCTTAACAACGAGCTCAGAGAGTTCACGAATAGTCAGTTCCTTACCTGTACCAACATTGATATGGCAATTGCGGATCTCACCCAATGAAGGGATATAACCACCTCGACCTGTACTGTGATTTCTATCCACAGCACCATCGGTGCTTGCTCCGTAATGTACTGAGCTGTACTTCTCAATACCAATCACATCCTTAAAATCCACGTTCAGCAACACATGCACTGAAGCATCAGCCATATCCTCAGACCACAAGAATTCACGCAGTGGGGTGCCTGTACCCCACAAGACAACCTTATTATCGTAGATGCCGTACTTGCCCAGCACTTTCAAGATATCTTCCTTAGATGCATCACCATTCACGCCTTCTACAGGACGCTTATTCAAGTCAATAGCAATCTTGTCCCAAGCTCCATCATGTACCAACTTCGCCAGATAAACCTTGCGCATCATAGCTGGCATCACATGGCTATTCTCTAAGTGGAAGTTGTCATTAGGGCCATAGAGGTTGGTAGGCATCACTGCAATATAGTTCGTACCATATTGAAGATTATACGATTCGCACATCTTCAGTCCCGCAATCTTGGCAATAGCATATTCCTCGTTGGTGTACTCCAGCGGCGACGTCAGCAGACAGTCCTCCTTCATGGGTTGAGGTGCGTTCTTGGGATAGATACAGGTACTACCCAGGAACAGCAGTTTCTTCACGCCATGTGCATACGCCTCTGAAATCACATTGCACTGAATCTTCATGTTCATCATAATGAAGTCTGCACGATACAGGCTATTTGCCATGATTCCGCCTACAAAGGCAGCTGCCAACACCACCGCATCAGGTTGTTCTTCATCAAAGAACTTCTTCACCGCCACTTGGTCCGTCAAGTCCAGTTCCTTATGACTTCTACCAACGAGGTTGTTATAACCACGTTGCTTCAGGTTATTCCATATAGCAGAACCAACGAGGCCGTTGTGGCCTGCTACATATATCTTAGATGATTTGTCTAACATAATATCTCGGATTTATTATGAAAATATATGGAAGAAGTCTTTCACTGTTTTGCCAATAGACTTCTTGTTGTTAATAAATGCCTCCATGACCTTTACTGTGCCATTAGGAATAAGTTCATAATCAGCAATTGCTGCCGGTATGAGACAGGATGCCTCTACAGGCACGAGCACTTCATCTCCTGTGGCACGGACACGGATGGTGAACGGTTCCCCGATATTCATAATGATAACGAAAGAGTCGTATTTTATCATATTCCTATGAAAGGGCTCATTTGTTTCCACTATTTTGATGCTGAAAAATGGGGTGTTCAGAACCTCATTGGCTTCGCCAATATTCTCTGCATGTGGTGTCTTATATTCCGGATAGACGGTATAGTCGATAGCCTTTGCCGCCAGTTCGGTATGCAGCTCACGTGGTTTACCATCCAACCCAGGACGGTTATAGTCAAAGATGCGATAGGTGACATCTGAGGACCGCTGTATCTCGGCAAGTTTGATACCTCCACAGATGGCGTGTACACGACCGGAGGGGAGATAGAACACGTCGCCTTTGTGTACCTCATGTCTTGCGAGGACTTCTGTGATGGTGCCATTGGCTACGCGTTCCTTATACTGTTCAGGTGTTATCTGTTCCCTAAACCCAGCATAGAGGTATGCTCCTGGTTCAGCATCAAGAATATACCACATCTCAGATTTACCGAACTTGTTATGCTCACGTTTGGCCATCTCGTCATTGGGGTGAACTTGTATGGAGAGATCCTGATGGGCATCTATGATTTTTGCGAGAAGCGGTAGTTGGTTATTGTACTTGATTGCAGTCTGTCGCCCGAGAATTTCTTCCGGTCTGCGTGCTATGACCTCTGTAAGATTGTAGCGCGCCCACGTGCCATTCTCCACCTCTGACTCTGAGTTAGGCACACCGGACACCGTCCAGTCCTCTGTTCCCCATACCAATGTCTTGCGGTTCCGCTTGAAGAGCATCGGATAGAGTTTGTTGCGGCTGGCCTCGATAACGCATCCGACAGTCATGATGCGACTATCCGTAAGGGCATGCAGTTCGTGGCTGGTGCATTTCTCTACATATACAAAGGTGTCCTTGCAACAAGTGGTCTTCTCTCCATTAAGGTCAATCTCCAACTCACCGTCAAGAACATAGAATCCCTCCTGCATATCGGGATGCACATGGGCAACAGCCGTTTCACCTGCTTTGAGTTCAGTTACCGCTATCTGTGTGAGCGAGCAACCGGACTCATTGCTGGAGAGAAGAACGCGCTTCTGCCCTACGCCATGTGAAGTTGCGACGGGATCTATGTCTTTAAGGTGACGGAACATAAGGGAGGGATATAACTACTTTACTATTCCCTTTTCGAGGTATTCAGCAAGGTTGGTTCTTACCTTAGCGGCAGCACCCTCAGCAGCTACCTTAGCAATATCGCTCTCAACCATTATCTTAACCAGTTCCTCGAAACTGGTCTTGTTCGGATTCCACTTGAGCTTAGCTTTAGCCTTGGTGGGGTCACCCCACAAGTTCACTACATCAGTTGGTCTGTAGAAATCCTCACTCACGCGAACTACAGTCTTTCCAACCAGTCCCTCAGGTCCAGACACCACAATTCCTACTTCATTGACACCCTCACCCTCGAACTTCAGCTCGATACCTGCATGTTTAAACGCCAGTTCGGTGAATTCACGAACACTGTGCTGCACACCTGTAGCAATCACGAAATCTTCGGGTTTGTCCTGCTGCAGGATGAGCCACATACATTCCACATAGTCCTTGGCATAGCCCCAGTCACGGAGGCTGTCCATATTACCCAAGTACAGGCAATCCTGCACACCCTGGCTGATACGAGCAGCTGCCAACGTAATCTTACGAGTTACAAATGTCTCACCACGACGCTCTGATTCGTGATTAAACAGTATACCTGAACAACAGTACATGTTGTAAGCCTCACGATACTCCTTCACAATCCAGAAGCCATACTGTTTAGCAACAGCATAAGGTGAATATGGATGGAAAGGTGTGTTCTCGTTCTGAGGGACCTCCTCCACCTTACCATACAGCTCTGAAGTAGAAGCCTGATAGATACGACAAGTATCAGTCATACCCAACTGACGCACAGCCTCCAAGATTCGCAACACACCTACAGCATCCACATCAGCAGTAAACTCAGGGCTGTCAAACGAAACCTGCACATGGCTCTGTGCAGCCAGGTTATATATCTCATCAGGACGAACCTTACCAATCACACCCAGCACACTCATCGAGTCACCAAGATCTGCATAATGCAGATGAAAATGAGGTGTGCCTTCCAGGTGAGCAATTCTTTCACGGAAATCCACAGAACTTCTACGGATAGTTCCATGAACATCATAACCTTTTTCTAACAAAAACTCGGCCAGATAGCTTCCATCTTGACCAGTAATACCAGTAATAAGTGCTGTTTTCATATTTACACAAATCAAAATTTTGTCTTAATTAAACACTAACAACAATATAAAATCGCACAAAGAGCCTTGATGTATTTCATGTCTTTGGCAATTCTAAGATTCCGTCCTCTTCATGAGGGACGAAAGGCCCTTCCTTGCATTCGAAGATGACAGAATTCTCCTCAATACACTCTAGCTTATGCCATACCCCTTTGGGGATATTCACACCATACTGACCTTCTTCTAATTAACCGCCAATACTTTACTAATAAAGTTTTATCAGTCTGATGATCAATACCGAGTCGAACTAACGATAAAATTGAGGATATTATTTCTATATTCACTTTTGAATGGTTCACTTTTTGAAATCAACTATTTATGATCTCCAAATACAATTCATTATGCTCCAGTTCTTTCACCACCTTCACATTACTTGCAGACATGGCAGAACGATATGAAGCAACATTATCTTTCGACACTGTTTCAAAAAGACGCAAGCCTATTCTGAAACCAACCTCATTCAATATCCTGTTCATGGCCGTACCAAGACCTTTTCCGCGATAGTCTATATCCACCATCCTGCCTCGGAACCCTTGCCCATGAAAGAAACAACGATTAAAACAATAACCTGCAATGGCACCATTTGCCTTATCTTTCAGCACGTAGCCAAGGAAAGCTCTGTTCCGTTGCAGCAACTTTATGCTCTTCTTATCAAATCCATGAGGTCTGAAATAGGTATATGCCTCCTCTGGTTGACGCTCAAAGAAAGCAACCAAATCAATTGTTAGAATGCTTTTTATGGGAGTTATATCATAGTCTTCAGGAACCATAGAGAAAGAAAAAGCCTTCAACTTTTTCCCATACCTTATGTAGAATATCACACCGTTTATCCATTCAATGATATTCCACAACCAGCTGAGTTTATCTCTTAATATATGTGCTATCTTGTATAACATTATGCTCTCTTATAAGTCTCTATTGCGTTTAGATATGCCTTGACAACAATATTCCTATCAAACTCCCTCTCCACTTTCTCTCTTGCCATCTGCCCCTTCGTGACTTTCTGACTGTAAGGCAATGCGAGAAACCGCTCTACACCACGAATCAATGCTTCAGCACTCTTTGCTTCCACCAAAAAGCCAGTTTTCCCATCATCCACGGTTTCACGGCAACCAGGAACATTAGTGGTAATAACAGGCCTTCCATTGGCAGCACTCTCCAGATTAACATTCGACATGCCTTCATGGTATGATGGCATTATCGTACAATGTACTTCCGTCAAGTAGGGTCTAATATCAGAGGTGGTTCCAAGATATTTGATGACACCATCCTTAACCAGTTCTTCCATCTGTTGTTGATACGGTCCTTCCTCCCAGCCCAAAATCTGAAACTCAGTCTGAGGGTATTTAGCCTTAATGACCTTTGCCGTTTCAAAGTATTCTTCAGTTCCCTTATCTTTCAGCAAGCGTGCGATAAACAAGAACTTGATTACACCATCAGGTGCATACACCTGAAAACGATGATGCTCAAGATTGACACCTGACCCAGGCAGAACAACAGCATTGCTATCAGCAATCTTATTATGAACACAGAAATTCTTGTTTGTTTCATTCTGAAAGAACACCTGTGCAGCTTTACCAATACCGAATCTATATAAAGAAACCGTCAATTTCTGCAACCACCCACCATTTTCAATAGCATCTCCAAGTCCTGTTACATTAGCAATTAGAGGCGTACCTGTCAAACGGCATGCAATACCACCATATACATTGGGTTTGATGGTATATGAGAGCACAGCAACAGGTTTCAACTGCTTTATCAACCGTCTATATGCCGTCATCAACTTGAAATCAGCAAGAGGATTCATGCCTCTTCTTTCGAATGCAGTCTTGATGAGATGACAGCCAAACTCTTCGAAGTTTTTTGCAAGCTCACTGTCCGCATCAGGAACAGATATGTATAGCTGATAACCTGCATCAACTATAGCCTTCATAACCTCCTTGCGAAAGCTATGAAGGCCTGCTATAAAATTTGCCAAAACGAGTATATTGCCTTTCATTTTACATTTCTCCTTATGTTATTGCATAATATATTTGTAAACACGTCAGCACCATAACTATTCAGATGAATACCTGTTACCCCAAGAGATAAGAGCATAAACCGGTTTCCAGTTAATGTACAAAACATAACTGACTACCAGTAAAAACATATTTTTTCCCTTCTGATACTTGGCTGGCATCAGATAATAGAGCAGAAATATCAGTGGGAAGCATACTAAAAAGAGGAATGAATTATAAATCATTACTTTAGGCTATTTATAAAATCCTTGATACCGTCTTGGTAAGAAATTAGATCAAAGTATTTCAAACCGACTTCATATCCCTTATTTCCTATCGATTCTATTTTGTTTTCATTTTGATATATCCAATTTAGTGAATCAGATATAGAATCAACAGTACATTCATTAGATATAACAGCAGATTCCTTATCTTTAAAGAAATGTGCAGGCTCACCATACTTTGTTGTAACGATAACACCCTTCGAAGCTGAGTACTCACATATTTTATTAGGAAAGCGCGAGATGTCTTTAATCGAATTGCGTAACGGTATTAATAATACTTTTGCTATGTTATATTCTTTAATTAAATCGTCGTATGGCAATTTTGTCTTTACAATGGCAGTTGGTGCATATTCCCTTACATCCATCAGTTGCTTATCAGAGCCTGCGACAACAAGAACCAAACGATATGAAGAGGATATATTAGACTTAGAATACGAATCTACGACTAGTTTTATAACATCGAAATAACCAGCATGGCCGCAATACAAAACAACATTCTCTTTCTGGGCATCAGACTGAAACTGAGTAAAATTACAAATAGGTGGTCCAATAAAACATTTTATATGAGAATTGACCTCAAAAGCTTTCTCTTTAAGGAAATGGCTTATAGGTATAACACCATCCCACATCTTAGCTCCTTTCTTGTCAACCAACCATGCGTTTATTTTATGATATAAGTTTTCCCTCTTCTCATCCAATCTATATTCTACGTATTGGTATATGATCTTATAACCACATACTTTGGATATTAAATGGTATAAGCATATGTCCAGGTAATGCCCTGTATATACATGAAGAATTACATCGCTATTATTTTTCAACCTGTACTTTACTAGGAACACCAATTCTTTCAATACTGAAAGAAGAAGGAAAAGATAATTAAAAGGGCTTGACTTCCTGTGCTTGATTAGTTCAACTATTTCGTATTCCTTTTTTGACGAACTATCATATTCGTTAGAGCATGGCGAATAACGGTTTAATACCGTAACATCATATCCACACTTTTGAAATAGCAATGCGAATGAATCTAATCTAATATCACACGCTCGGCTTGCATACGGAACCCCACTTAATCCAACAAAGAATATTTTCATGCAAAATAATATACATCAGAATCTCAAAACAGTGCCACCCCAACTTAGTCCAACACCAAAACCACAGGCCATAACCTTCATACCAGGCTTTATAGTGCCATTATTCATACACTCCTTTAATCCAATAACTATTGTTGAGGATACGGTATTGCCTACATTAGCCAAATCAATATAAAATTTATCTTTAGGCAAAGCACAAACCTTACGGATTGTACTCAACATAAACTTGTTAGCTTGATGAAAAACATAATAATCTATGTCATCCTTTGTCAACACACTTTTATCTAATAGTTGGCTCATCATAGCGGGTACCGCATCCAAAGTGAAATTGAAAATAGCACCACCATTCATATAAAGATAGTCTTCACGCCAAAGATGACCTTCACTATCCTCCGTACTTAATCCAGTAGGCCGTTTGCAACGAGCAGCACCAGTTTTAACAATCAGATTATCTGCGCCTGCGCCATCTGTGCCAAGCACGAACTCTCCAATCTGGGCAAAACCTTCTGTCGAAATCAAACAAGCTGCGGCACCATCACCAAAAATGGATCGGTTACTCTTGTCTTCTGGATGCAAGTATTTATTGTATGTCTCTGCTGTCAAGAGTAGCACGTTCTGTGCTAAGCCTGCAGCTATTAAGCCTTTTGCCATTGCCATACCATAAATACACCCTGAGCATCCTAGATTATAGTCAAATGCACCCGCTGAAGTTGGGATGCCTAATTTGTTTTGTAAAACACAAGCTGTAGAAGGCAAAAAATAATCAGGGCTCTGGGTACATAGCAGCAGAAAGTCTATACTCTTGGGATCAATCGAATACTCTTCGAACATCCTGCGAGCAGCTTTCTCAGCCATATCACCAGCAGTTTCATCCTCTGCTGCCAAATGACGATAATCTACACCAACCTTCTGAGCTACTTTCTCAACACTCCACTCCGGAAACTCTTTAACCAGTTCCTCATTGGTCACAACCTTTTCAGGAAGATAATATGCTAAAGCTTTAATAAATGCCATATTAACTTAATTTGCCCCCCCCCCTGAAATTTTAACATTACTACCGGTCATCCATGTACTTGCATCGCTAAGCATATATACTACTAGATTAGCAATATCCTCAGGCTGACCGTAGCGTTTCAAAGGGTACTTTTGTTCGTCTTTCTTTAATTGTTCTTCATCAATACCATCTGCTATGATGAGATCTGTCCATACCATAGCTGGGCTAGCGCAAACCCGCATTTATCGTACAAATCAGCCACCTGTGCATTCTTTGCCATAAGCAAATAAGAGGCCTTCAGTTCCGTTAATCCCTGATTGCGTAAATCCAGAAGGATTTGTTTTACAAATACCTTCTCAATACTTTACCCAAGAGACGACAGCTTAACAAGAAGGTATCAATCTCATTGCCATTGACCATGATACAGCCAGTTATGCCATTGTCTCCAAAGCTGTCAGCCACACTGATGCACCATATCTTCCAGCCATCAGCCAAGAAACCTTTTACATCCGCATCGGTATAACGCTTGGTTGTAAGGTTGAACTGATTGGTCCGTAATATCGTATGACTTTGCAAGCATATTTGCCATAAATGCCAATCGGACATCACAAGCTCTTGTACGTCTGGCTATACCAGAAAGACCGACGAAAACTATATGCATTTTAATAACTTTCTAAATTTCTAATTACCTGTTCATCTAATTCCCTAATAACCTTGCAAGGATTTCCCGCAGCAACTACATTGGCTGGTATATCTTTGGTCACGACACTTCCTGCTCCAACAAGACTGTTCCTTCCAATAGTTACCCCCTTCAAAATTGTTACACCGCCACCTATCCAAACGTTATCCTCAATACAGATCGGTGCATTTTTTCCTGCACGAGGATCATCCTGGTGAGCATCGCCATCCATTATAAGAACATTTGCTCCTACTCGTACATGATTTCCTATTTCAATTTTATCAAAGCACCAAATCGACACCCCTGAGAAAGAGCACCCGTTCCCAATCCTGAGAATTGCACCTGATGTAGATGTGCTTATCATACAACGATGATTAAGTCCTATCAGATTACCTGCTTTACAGCTCATAAACCTGCATTGCTTACCTATCTCAATTGTTGTATTCTTTTTCTTTACTATAAAAGGAAAACCTGCAAAGTACACACTATACGGCATTCTTACCCCTATTAGCTTGGCTACTATTTGTACAGGTATCGTATATAAGACATAAAGTGTTTTACAGATAGTCGCGTATTTCATACAATTAATACATTCAACTTGAGTGTACAATAGTAAAACTCAAACACTGGATATGTTGAGGCTATTACCGCCTCAACCTTTTCCAGTAAAAATTATCATGAAGACTTTTTTTTATAATCTACCGTCAACAATATTTCTATCAAGTGTACACTTCACGTCGAAAATAACATGATTATTTTTCAGCAAAGCTGTCACATCCAGACCGTCAAACTTCTTGTGAGCCACCGCTGCAATAGCAGCATCGAACTTCTGAGTTGGCAGTTCATTCACCACCTTGATACCATATTCATGCTCCACAATAGCAGGATTAGCCCAAGGATCATAAACGGTGATATTGAGGTTATACTCCTTCAATGCCTTGTAGATGTCAATAACTTTAGTATTGCGAACATCGGGGCAGTTCTCCTTGAAAGTGAAGCCAAGGATGATAATATTGGAGTTCAGTACCTGAATGCCCTTCTTCAGCATCAGTTTAATAGTCTCTGTAGCTACATACTCTCCCATACCATCGTTCATACGACGACCGGCAAGGATAATCTCAGGATTGTAGCCATGACGCTGAGCACACTGGGCAAGATAGTACGGGTCAACACCAATGCAATGGCCACCTACCAAGCCGGGGCGGAAAGGCAAGAAATTCCACTTAGTACCTGCAGCTTCCAAGACATCAAGCGTGTCAATGCCCATCTTGTTAAATATCTTAGATAGTTCGTTCACGAACGCGATATTGATATCACGCTGGCTGTTCTCAATGACCTTTGCAGCTTCAGCAACCTTGATGGTGGGAGCAAGGTGAGTACCTGCTGTTATCACAGAAGAGTAAACCTCGTTGATATACTTACCAATCTCAGGTGTAGAACCAGAGGTCACCTTCTTAATGTGCTCAACGGTGTGCTGCTTGTCACCTGGGTTGATACGCTCAGGAGAGTAACCGCCATAGAAATCAACGTTCATCTTCATGCCGCTGACTTTCTCTACAACAGGGATACACTCATCCTCAGTAACGCCAGGATAAACTGTGCTCTCATAAACCACTACATCACCCTTGCTGATAACCTTACCAACAGTAGTAGAAGCACCAACCAGAGGGGTGAGGTCTGGATTGTTGTCATCATCTACGGGTGTAGGAACTGCAACCACATAGAAGTTGCAATCCTTGATTTTCTCAATGTCACTGGTGCAGATGAAACCATGGTTGTTGATGGCATCCTGCAGGATGTCGTCAGCCACTTCCAGAGTAGCATCATGTCCAGCCATCAGCGCATCACAACGCTTCTGGTTCATGTCAAAACCTACTGTGGAATACTTGGTTGAAAACAAACGGGCAAGAGGAAGTCCTACATAGCCCAGACCAATAACACAAATTCTAGTCTCTTTCATTGTTTTATGCTATTCTATATTACTCAATTCATTACTATTATCGGGTGCCAGTATTTCTTTCTCAAGCTGAGCTAACAATTTTTCATTTTCATATTTAAAAGTCGTAATACTTCCCTTTATTTTATCATACCATTGAGAATCCTTCATTAAACGTATGATTTCAAGTGCGATAGTTTCCAAAGGAGAAATTACACCATTTATTCCATTATCAATAAACTCATGAACAGAACCAAAATTTGTAGAAACTACCGGTACGCTAAGAATCTTGGCCTCGTTTATAACATTTGGACAAGCCTCTGAGGAAGAAGTACAAACTAATATATTTGCTTTTGCAATATAAGGATATGGGTTGTTTCTATTTCCTAATAGCACAACGGTATCCTCTACATTGTTTTTAGTAATTGAATCCGAGATTTTTTCCTTATCTGAACCATCACCAATTATTAACCACTTAAATGACAAACCTTCTTTTTTTATATAGCTTGCTATTAAGGGAATTTTTTCAAACTGTTTAACAGGATCAAGTCTACCAACAGAAACGATTGTAAAATCAGAATTAAAATACTTAATATCGTCAACAATTTTTTCGCGCGATTTATTAATTATTGCATCATCAGAGATAATGTTATGAAGGCCTATCGTTTTATCTGAACAATCTGGATGGATTTGCACAAAAACATCCTTAGTAAAACCACTAACACATATTATCTTGTCTATATTTCGATAAATTTTTTCTGACTTTTTCTTTATCTTAGCACTTGTAACAATTCTACTATAATCACATCTCACCCATGCAACTTTCTTCACATCTTTGAAGAGACTTACTAGTAATGTTGCCTGTCCTTCCTGAAATGCTATTATGAGGTCGTAATTATTCTTTTTTAATGAATTGACAACTCTCCTAAACATCATTGGTGAGAGATCGACACCGAGAAAATACAAAAATTTCTTTATATATCTTATAAAACATAATAAAACATACTTAATATGAAATTTCTTTGAAATGACCTTATTGGGATTATCCAAACCTACAACATTAGCAAATTGAGATATCGCTTCAAAATTTGTTCCCTCAAGAATATTAATAGGGAAAACATCAATTGAATACTTTTTACGGTTGAGTTTGGGAAGCAGATTTTTTAAAGATGTTATAGTCCCGCCATTATGCAACCCAGGAACAACTATTAATACCTTCATAATAGTAAACAAAATTTTATTCTTTTATAAGTTTTCGCCTATCTGATATGGGAATCCTCCTGTCTTGCCATAAAAACATTATAGTCAAAACAAACCAAGCATATATATATTTCAAGAAAAAAGCCTCTTTAAATTCAATAAAATAAGATATAAAAATAAGTAAGAGAAAGAATAACCTTTCCTTAAATATTATTTTCATCTTTGGTAAAAGCAACAGATTTAGCATGGCTAAATAATAACAAATAAAACCAACTATACCGTTTGCCATTAAAGTCATAAGAAGCCCAGAATCTGTCCTATAGAAGTGACCATTACCATCATAGCCCCTCATAATTCCTAATCCGAAAAACAAATCCGCATTATTTAAAATTGGAATACCAGAGCCAATTACCGTATCTATCGTACCATCCCTTGTATCTTTTGTTACAGCCCCCATCATCCATTCCTGAAATCTTTCTGCAATCGTCGAATCCAAATTTTGAAGTATAAATGATAGCAAAAATAAAGTTGTTATTCCTGCAAATGTTAACAAACACATATCTTTTACTTTACCATTTAAGAATGAGCCAAAAATCAGAACTACAACTTCAACTATAACTCCTGTTCTACCGACAAACAATGTAGCTGTGAAAATAAAAATCAATAACGTATAGTATAATAACTGGCTAATAGCTCGTTTATACCTTAATAAAATCAATAAAATCACCCCCGTACTTAAGACGACAGAACCTTGAGACCCCATAATTCCCAATCCAATAATTCTGGATCCATTTTGTGTAGAGATTTCAAATCTTTCATCAGCAGCAAATAACGTATTAAACAATATATTAACTGAATTATCTGATAGAGCCAAAAACACAGAACCTGCTTCTAAGATAATTACAGATAGCCAAACCGTAGCAAAACTCTTAAACGAATTAAAACTAATTGTACAATAAAGAGAAAAAACAAAAACATATAGAAAAATATAAAGATAGTAGTATAGTTCAAAATGTCTAGTATATACATCGTTATGAGAATATGGAGACATTGAATGGAATAATGAAATGGCAAAGCATATAAAAAAAAAGGTAATAAACAACCGATATCGCTTTGGATTTACATATACAAAAAGATTCTTACATTTTTTCCAATTTATTATTATTGATAGTATTGCGACTATCATACTTAACCTTCTAGTAGTTATCACTGACGTAAGTTGGTATTCCACTAAAAAGCCGAGTAATATAATGAAATAACAAAAAAAAGTAAAGTATTTCTTTAAATTTTTCATTTAAGTCTATATTCTTTGATAACGACAAACAAAACTTATATTAACTTTAGTATACGTGAAGGATGCATCCTCATAATGTGAATCAAAACCTTATATGGGTGTTTTAAAACAAACAATATCATATTCATTTTTATATTAAATAGAATAGAATAATGGATTGTTTTAAGACTCTCAAAACAAGTATTTGAACAATCAATAATTTCGCTACTATTTCTTATTATACTGTTTACTCGTGTTAAAATAAACCGCTGATATGCAAGTTCATTAACTCCATATTTTTTATAACACTCTCCCACATAAGATATAAAAAGATACCAATAATCATTTTGAATTATTCGTTTCGTTGCACTATCACATCTATTAATATAAAAGTGTACAATATTTTCAATACTATACGCATTACGTACTCGATTTGATATTAACAAATTGTAAAGCTGGTCTTCACCGTTTGTAATTTTCCTATCAATAACAATAGGCTCAGAAACCACATGTTTTCTAAACAACATGCCATGCAATGACCTGGGATTCGAGCTAATGATCTTGGTATACTTTTTATTATCGAAGTAGCCAACAAGATTTTTCTTTTCATCTAATATATTATTATCATCGTCAATTGTAGCTCGAGCGCCCCAAACCAAATCTACATTTTTAGTAACAGCAACATTGTATAGCAATAATAATGAATCAGGGGGTAATCTGTCATCACCATCAAGGAATGTAATCCAATCGCCTTTACTAATTTCAACTCCTTTTAGCCTAGCAGCCATAACGCCACCATTTTTTTGATGAAAAACAGATATTTGAGAATTATTCTCTGCATATCTATCACATATAGCTCCAGTCTGGTCTAAGGAGCCATCATCAACAACAATAACTTCGTATTCTGCAAATGACTGACTCAAAACGCTTTGTATAGTCTTCTCTATATAATTTTCAACGTTATATGCCGGAATTATTACAGATATCTTTGTACTATTTTTCATATTTATTATTTATAATTTAAAAGAGCTATTTTTAGAAAATCTAAAGACATTTTTCTCTTTTCCTCCAAAATAGAATACACGGTTTCGTAATCTATATTAGAAGATGACACTTCTTCATATTCATGCACTGAAGATATAAGCCTATCGGTAATATTAAACATCTCAAAAAGCGATTCTATTCTTGTAGCACCTCTTGTCTTATTTACAAAGCAGACAAACTGCTTTCCAAACAAGAGAGAGAAAACTGAACCATGAAAAGAATCAGTAAATACATAATCTGCATCTCTAAAACCTGATAGCCATTCTGCTATGGATGGATATGTATAATCGTTAGGAAGATTCTTTTTGAACTTATCTATTTTTGGTGAAATAAACAAAATATTATTTAAGCCTCTTTTTTCCCTAATAAAATTAATCATAGCCTCCTTTTCCTCTGTAAAATCTAAAATGTAGCAATACAACATTTTTTTTCTTTTCTCAATTTTATTAATTCCATCCAAATTCAAATAGTCGTCTCTTTTTAGAAGCATTGTAGGATCAAGAACACATGTAGATTGGATTCCGAATTGTTTTTTCAAGATATCTATACCACTTTTCTCTCTAACTGATATTGCAGCAAACTGCGGTAACATCCTTTTCGCGACTTTTTTATCCGCTTTTGTCCAATCGTCAATATTGTCACAACCAAAAGATGCTGCATATGATAAAAATACCTTTTCTAAATTATGATTCAAAAAAGATAATAAATAAGATTGAACATTAACATATTTTTTTCTCCACACCTGATCGCTACCCACTAAAAACACATCGTATTTATCGACATCATTTTTTATTGGTCTACTATGATTCCTGAAGAAATCAACACTTCGAATATTCTCATTAATAAAATTCTGCAAATATTTATTTCTTAAGATATTATTATCTGAAACCGACACCCGATTGCCTAATATTTCAAGCAGCTTATTCTTGGCAGGGAGAAATACACCCAGTAATAATTCTTTCCACGTCTTATTTCTGCAGGCATATCTATCAGTGACAACTTCATATCCCAATTCAGAGACAACTCTTTGAAGAGCATATGCTTGCATCAGTCCTCCATAATTATTACCAAGAGGAAGTGTAAGTATAATAACTTTTGCAGGGCGATTATTCATATTTATGACAAATTACAAATTTATAAGTATAATTATTTTGTAAATAAACACCATTTACTTCGAATCACCTCGACTAATTTGATTTTCTCAGAGGTCGATAGTCCGAATATCCAACAGGAACACATAACAGATGCTACGCTGAATATTGAAATTATAAGTATTGTCAAGAAGGGACTCTGAAAATCAGATACCAAAAAATAGACAACCAAGGGGATTGGTAATGAACCAATTGTCACCTTAAAACAGGGATAGTATGTTGAAAAAATATCACTCCACTTATAATTAACAATCTTTGTTACCAATATAGGCTTCACAATAAAACCGAGTATTGCATAGACAATAAAACTCGCCCAAGAAAGAGCAACTGGACTATAACCATTTTTAAAAAGAAAATAAACTATTGGAAATTGTATAAACCCTAAAGTTGGAGATATTAGTGCATTTTCACGAAGTTGACCTTTCGCATATAACGCATAATAAAAAGTAGTATCAAAAATTTGGAAAAGGGTCTGAACAATAATAATTTGGAGGAAAATAACAGTATAATTTGGCACTACGCCCAACCACAAATTAAGTAAATCCTTTGCCACAAGGCAAACTGGCAAACTAATACATAACATCAAATAATAACTAAATTTGCAAGTCAGGAGAAGTAGATTTTTTGATCCTTCATAATCCTTAGCTGCATACCGCTTAACAATCTGGGGTACAGCTGCTGTCTGGAAATTACTAACTAACTGATGGGCATGCATATTAACCTGAATGGATATGGCACGAGCAGCAACGACAGCAGGAGAGAAGAACATGTTAAGCAAAAGCAATACTCCTTGATTATTAAGAGCAATAGATGTTTGTGCAAATAAACTCCATCCAGAGAAAGCTGCGATCTCGCAAAAAATCTTCTTTTCAAAATAGATTCTGAATTTTGCTTCTTGGAATCGTTTGCTACAATATAACCTATAAAATGTCATTATGCCTACTTGCAAGAAGCATAGAAGTGTTGCGTAAAGTTTCAGTTTATCAATTCCACCAATAGCTAACATATAGACAATCAGAAGCTTCAATACAGCATCCACAATGCTCATGTATGCATAAATATTCATTTTTTCATGAGCAATAATAGTAGCATTATATGGAATCTGTGTTAACGTAAAGAATGCTGTGAGTATGGAAATATGAAAGGTATAAATAGCAGCTTCTAGCCTTCCTTCAGGTATTACCAGTTTGTTATAGAGAAACCATAATCCTGCTGTCTCTGCAATTACAACAATTATCAAAGCAAGCCCAATATGTGCTGTAAGCACAGTAGAAAACACCTTTTTTAATTTTTCCAGATTTCCCTCTCCAAGGCCATATGTCAAAAAACGCGAAGATCCCGTAGCTAATGCATTATTGATAAAAGACAAGAAACCAACTATCCCTCCTACTGCTTGATAAATACCAAAGTCATCAACACCCAAAATTTGTAACACCACACGAGATGTGTACAATGATATTATCATTGTCACAACCATGCGGAAATACAGCAACAATGTATTTTTTGCTATTGTCTTATTATTTGTTCCCATCATTAATTTAATTTTCTGTTTCCCAACAATACAGGAAAGTACTTATTTGACAATAGGATAATACAATAACATATTACTAAATTGATAAATGAAGAAATAATAGCAACTAAAGTACTATAAGAAGATAGCCAAAAACTAAAGACTAATTTGTAAACCAGCCAATGAAATCCAAGAATAATTATCGTTCCATTGCTTATCTGAAGTATAAACTTATTAAAAGGTTTTGAAATAATTTTAACAAATGACATAATCACAAGAACCAAAGCAGAACCACAAATACCGCTTAGAAGAAACAATAAAGGATATTCACCAAAATAACAAGCATTTATACTAAGCCCTTGCCTTTGGTCAAGGTCAAGGTTAACATAAGCACTAACTATCAATAATATTACCAATAATAAAATCAAAAACAAACTTTCTACTGCATTAAGATTTACCATCTTTTCTATAATATCTTTTGCCAAGAAACCCACCAAAAAGAAAAACAGTCCAATCAAAGACGAATCAAGTCTAAAAGCAACAATATTTCCATTGTATAATACCAATACTGAAGTTATAATAAGTAAAATACCCCCCCCATACATTATACGTTTATCCATACTATTCAAACAAGAAGCAATTAATTTGACTATAAAAAGAGCATAACAGAACCATAGCGGTGAGCTCCAACTGGCCAAGCTCCATGGTGCATCATACCCAGTTAATATCCCAATTGCAAGTTTGGCACATCTTTTCAGATTAAATACGCCTATAATAGAATCTATAGCTATCATAATAATACAGCTAATAACACTCATTACCAAATACGGTCTTATCAACTGAATCCAACCTTTCTTTACAGTTTCCTTTGGAGTAAGCATCTTAAACAAGAAACCACTAACAATGAAGAAAAAAGGCATATGGAACAAGGTAATGAAATGCATGATATTCCAGACTGCAGACGATTTGAACCCAAGTCCTATTGCGTAAGTATAATGACCAAGCACGACAAGGTATATCATGATCACTTTGGCATAATCAATATAATTAGGTCTTTCTGTTCTCTTCAGCATTTTATGTGATATTATCGTATTGAAACTTTGCTTTCACCTAATTTGAAATTACATACTGATAATATGAGGTACTAATGTAGTATTGAGAAATCACAATTATCAGGGTCATAGCGCAGCCTACTATTGATGTTAATGCTATCAATTGCTTTCATATCTTCCTCATCCAATACAAAATCGAAGATATTAAAATTTTCCTGCTGATGTTTGTATGAAAGCGAACGAACTAAAGGAATAACACCATTCTGAATATGCCAACGAAGAATAATCTGAACAAACGTTTTATTGTATTTCTTCTCCAAACGTCTCAGCAATGGCAGGCGTACCAGTCTGTCATCATAACGGGCTATTGGCGTATAAGCTTCAACCACAATACCATTGTCCTTGTAATATTTAATAAGCGGTTTCTGAGTGAATAACGGATGAATTTCAAACTGACCAACCTCAGGACGATATTTGCATATTTTAAAAATCTCTTCCAAATGATGCTGATGGCAATTTGCCACCCCAAGGTGCTTCACATAGCCTTCTTCCTTCAGCTTCTCCATTTCTCGCCACGTGTCAAGATAATAATTAGTAACAGGCCAATGGAACTGAAGTAAATCCACATAATCGACCCCCATATTCTGAATAAAGTTCAGAAACTCCTCACGAACTTTGTGTTCACGCTGAGCACAATTACTAACACGAGTAGTAATAAAAAGGTCTTCTCGCTTAAGGCCGCTTTTTTTAACAGCCTTTCCTACAAGTTTTCCGTCTCCATATGCTGAAGAGTAGTCTAATAATCGGAAGCCTATTTTGAACGCATTTGCAATAGAATTAACATATCGAGAACTATTATAAGGGCGCAATATAAGCTTGTTTATTATCCTATACATTAAAAGAGAAATACCCTTTCTATTTTTTTTCATTTTTGGAGAGTATCCCATTCCACCAGGGCCAAAACCTATTTGTGGTACTGAGCCATTTCTCAATATTTCATTCAACTCCATATTTTCAAAATTTTAATATAGTTCCACCCCAACTTAATCCAACACCAAAACCTGAAATCATCACTGTATTGCCCGCTTTGATTGTTCGGCCATCAATACAATCTTTAAGCCCTATCAATACTGTTGAAGACACTGTATTACCGGTTGTTGCCAAATTAACATAAAACTTATCCTTTGGCAGCACACATACTTTGCGAATAGTATTCAACATGAACTTATTTGCCTGATGGAATACATAATAATCTATCTGTTCTTTATCCAGTTGGTTCTTTTCAAGTATTTCTTTCATCATAGCGGGTACTGCATCCAGAGTGAAGTTAAAGATAGAACCACCGTTCATATAGAGATAATCATCATACCAAATATGGCCTTCGTCATCTTCCACGAACTTACCTGTTACTTCTTTTTGACGAGATGCACCTGTTTTTACAATCAAGTTATTAGCACCACTACCATCAGTACCAAGTGAAAACTCCCCAATCTCTGCAAAACCTTCTGTCGAAATCAAGCAAGCAGCAGCTCCATCGCCAAAGATGGAACGATTGCTTTTGTCTGATGGATGCAAGTACTTATTATAAGACTCTGCTGTCAGCAATAGAACATTCTTGGCTATGCCGGCTGCTATCAAGCCTTTAGCCATAGCCATACCATATACACAACCTGAGCAGCCCAAGTTATAGTCGAAAGCGCCTGCTGATGTTGGAATGCCTAATCTGTCTTGAAGAACACAAGCTGTTGATGGCAGAAAATAATCTGGGCTTTGAGTGCAAAGCATCAAGAAGTCTATTGACTTAGGGTTAATTTGATACTCCTCAAACAACTTGAGAGCCGCTTTTTCTCCCATATCTCCAGCAGTCTCATTCTCAGCGGCCAGATGACGAGAATCTACTCCAACTTTCTGAGCGACCTTATCTACGCTCCACTCTGGGAACTCCTTTACGAGCTCCTCATTTGTCACTACCTTTTCTGGAAGATAGTATGATATTGCTTTAATAAATGCCATATTCAACTCAATTTACCCCCCCCAGATATCTTAACGTTACTACCTGTCATCCAGGTGCTCGCATCAGACAGCATATAGACAGCAAGGTTTGCAATGTCGTCAGGTTGCCCATATCTCTTTAAGGGGTACTTTTGTTCGTCTTCTTTTAACTGTTCTTCATCAGTTCCATCTGCTAATATGAGGTCTGTCCATACCATAGCAGGGCTGATGCAATTCACTCTTATCTTTCTTGGAGCCAATTCCAAAGCTAAACAATTGGCGTATGAAATGATAGCGCCTTTTGATGCACTATAAACAGAATTGCCAAAACTTGGAGACCATGAAGCAATTGATGCTACAAATACTATCGAAGCGCCCTTGTTGATTTTCTTTTGGCGCAACAGTTCTGCCTGTAACATCACTGGCGCTTTAAAGTTTACGTCCATCACTTGATTAACATCTTCTAAATGCAAGTCTTTACAAGGTTTACGTTGCCCCATGCCTGCACATTGAACAATTCCATCTAGTTTAGGAAGATTGCCAACCATTTCAATAAGAGATGTAGACTCTGTCAAATCTCCAATGGCAACAATATGGCCTTCGCCCTCCATCTGCAAGAGCGTTTCTTGCAGACGTTCCTTATTTCGACCATTGATGATTACAGTTGCTCCCATCTTAGAACAAGTGACTGCGATGCCTCGCCCTATTCCAGACGAAGCACCAGTCACTAAGATTGTCTTTCCTTCAAGTGAAAATGGATTATATCCAGTCATTACTTAGAAGCTATGAGGTTAAACAAATCCTCAACAGTATCACATTCTCTTATTTCTTTACCTGTAATGGTCTTACCATATTGCGTTTTAGCCATAGCAATAACGCTCATTCCTGTTAAAGATGACCACTCATCAAGTTCATGAAATTCAGTTGACGCAGTGATTTCAGATGCATCAGTGTCGTCAAACTGTTCTGCAAAATTTTTAATAAATTCGTTTAATTCCATAATTGTCTCAATTTAAAATTAATATTTCCATAAAATATCTTCATCTACCACCTCTGCAGGATGCCCGGATGCCAAACAATGTGCAGGAACATTACGGATAACTAGTGAAAGAGCACCAATAATTGCACCATCACCAATCTTTACACCAGGCATAACTGTGCATTGTTCTGTTAGCCAAACCTTATCACCAATAATGACAGGTCTGGTATTCTTGTATCCCTGACGGTTCATATAGTGAGATCCATTATTGTCACGGATCGTTATATGGCGGCCAAACATCGTATTTTTACCTATCTCAATTTGCTCTCCACAAATAATAGTTGTTCCAATATTTGTCGCCCCTCCACCTGCAAATTTTAATGTAGCATTCTCAAAAACCTCAATATCAGCTCCATATCCAATTCCTGTTCCAGGGCCGAGATAAAGGGTGCCATTTTTGTCTACACATATTCGTGTTTCAAGCTTTGACTGTTTAAACTTGACTTTGTTACCTATGGTCGATACACCTTCTTTTATTATTTTTGCATCCTTATGTAGCTGTATCACACAATGAGAACGTACTATCATAATATTACCTTTACGAATGTCAGAAATGCTATTGTAACGTAATATACGGAACCATGTCATAGGATTTAAGCCTATGGCTCTATACACTTTTCTCGCTGCAAACAAATAGCCATATAGCTTCCCCTTAACACTTTGTTTACTGGGTTTAATATATTTCTTTGCTAACTCCGTAAATGTCATTTTGTCCAGATCTTCAAAGAATTGTTTCCTATCAACTAAAGGTGGTGCTAAGGGTTTATTCAGTGCAGGGTTACCTGCCTCTGCCTTAGCAAAAGGCACATCTATATAGTTTAGACGTTTCTTTACACCTTCAAAATAAGCCTCGCCTTTCTTAGAATTAATCATTACTAAAGAAGTGCCAAGGTTCTTTTCCATTGTTTTATCTATCTTCTCAATACCCCAGAAGTCTGCTAGGGTAATATCTGATATACGAGGATAGCCTTTGAATTTACATTCATAGCAAGATGGGCGGCAATATGCATTAGTATGTAGATAACCTTTCGTAAAATTGCTTTGGTCTCTTGTTTCGTAAATATGACGACCATCGGCAAGAATTACTTTTTGGGTTAATTTTCTCCATCCGTACTCTTTAGATTTCGCTTTTGCATATACAACGGGAGAACCATAACGTTCCTCAAAGGAATCAATATACTTACGCCATACTTTCGGAGAATTGATGCCACGACAGATATAGTCAGCTATTATCAAGTTCTCGTAATCTGTCCTCAAAAAAGCTCTTAAAGCAGCCATTTGACAAGGAGACCCACAGACAAGCACCTTTTCACCAGACTTCAGCAAATCTCTTACCTCCCTGTAGAATCCATCTAGATGACTCTGTAGATATTTGCTACTTCGCAAACGGGGCAAATCGCTTTTGTCATTAGAAATATACTGACGAACAGAAAAATCATCATTAAAAACGGCACCACCGACATAGCCACCACCTTTATACATAATGTCCGCTAAAGCAGAAAACAAACCTCCCGAAGTGCTATCAAAAACGACCTCTATATTTTTGTGTTCTGCTGCATAGCATATCGGTTCCCGATAGTCGTTATTCTTTAAAGTTTCTATGTTGATAATAGGGCATACCTTTTCACATAATCCACAATCAACACACTTCTCCCGATCAACCTCTGGATACCAAAATCCTTCATTGTCAGTTTTGTACGTAATTGCGTTCTTACCACAAATATCGCCACAGGCATTGCAGCCGCAGCAATCTACTTTATTTTGAATGTTTATCATCTCTTTTATATACAATTAATATATCTTTCTTGCTTTAATATATGCTTGATGTACTGCATCTGCAATTATACTTATCTCATCCTGTATAGCAGATATCTTATCTACCAAAACAGCACCTGCATCGCCAGACGCCTTGAAACGGACAACCTCAGAGCATCCCTTAAACTTCAACGTAATCCAAGGGTCATCAGAATCATCCACAGCAATGGTGATTCGTTTATCATTTACTATGCGCTCATAGCCTAATGATAAGGCTAAAGCGTTATGGAACCGTTCTTTATCAAACATCTATTTATCGTTGTTATAAAGGGCAGGATTCCAGGCCTTGTAGGAACAACCTGAAAAGAGCCTGCCCGCTGCCTCACAGCAGTTATGTTAAATATCAATTTTAACTATTAATTGTTTCTATTTCGCTTTGTTTATCAAGAGCCGTGCTCTTGTCAGAAAAAAAATCCGCTCTCTTCGAAAGATGTGAGCGACACCGCTTTTCAGAATCGAAATGTGGCTGCAAGCCCCTTTTCGTTTTATGACTGGAACTTTCCATCATTCTACAGAAGGTTGTCCTTCTTTTGCTGTGTTTCAACCATCAAATACTTTTCTTTTACCAAAATACCATAGCTTCTGGTATATTTAATACAGTCTTCACATAGTGTTGTAAGATAGGTAAAGTTTTTATTCTCTTCCTTTACTACATGGACTGCACGAATCTCGATTTCACTATAAAGTCCATCACAATACTGATTCCAGCATTTCGCCTTTTCAAGCATATGGTCTTCCCATCGTTGTAAGTCTTCGCGTTCAGCGACACTCTTTATTTCAATCCTTGCTTCTCGCATAATTTTCTATTCCACCGTTACCGATTTCGCCAAGTTTCTTGGCATATCTACATTCAAGCCCTTGCGGACAGCCACATGATAGGCGAGCATCTGCAATGGTATTACACTTAACAGAGGTGCCAGGAAATTCAGGGTCTGGGGCACCTCGATAATCCAGTCGGCAATGGCGCGAACCTGCTCGTCGCCCTCAGTGACCACGGCAATGATGCGGCCGCCACGGGCCTTGACCTCCTCCATATTGGAGACTATCTTCTGGTACTGCTGGTGGTGGGTGGCGACAAACAGCACGGGCATATCGGCATCGATGAGGGCGATGGGGCCGTGCTTCATCTCGGCAGCGGGATAGCCCTCGGCATGGATATAGCTGATTTCCTTGAGCTTGAGGGCACCCTCGAGGGCCACGGGGAAGTTCCAGCCTCGGCCCAGGTACATGAAGTTGTGGGCGTAGGTGAAGGTGCGGGCGATTTCGGCGATTTTATCGTTTTGCTCTAATACTTTACCAATCATTGAAGGTATCTTTGATAACTCCTCTGTATAATGAGAGAAGTCATCGTCAGAAAGGAAGCCTTTTTCGTGACCTAAAGTTAAAGCCAGCATTGTCAATACCGTCAACTGGCCTGTAAATGCTTTTGTTGAAGCAACGCCAATCTCAGGGCCTACATGGATATAGGTGCCGGTATCGGTATTGCGGGCAATGCTGCTGCCTACGGCATTGACAATGCCAAAGACGAAGGCACCCTGACTACGGGCCAATTCGATGGCGGCAAGGGTATCTGCAGTCTCGCCACTCTGCGAGATGGCAAAGACGACATCATCAGGGCAGATGACGGGATTGCGGTAGCGGAACTCGGAGGCATACTCTACCTGCACGGGTATCTGGCAGAAGGTCTCGAAGAGCTGCTTGCCAATGAGGCCGGCGTGCCAACTGGTGCCACAGGCAACGATGATGAACCTGTGGGCTTTCAAGAGCCTGTCACCATAAAGGTTGACTGCAGAGAGGTTGATGCCATAGCGCTGGTTCTCGGGCTCGATTTTCAAGCGTTTATCCATGGCTTCCAGGCGGCCACGCATACAGTCTTCGAGGCACTTGGGCTGGTCGAAGATCTCCTTGAGCATGAAGTGGGGGAAGCCTCCCTTATCAAGCATATCCAAATCAACGTCGATTTCTGTGACATCGACATCGACGTGTTCGGCCTGAAGGTTAGAGATTTCCATCTCACGGCCTCGCTCTATCTTCACAATTTGCTCATCGTCGATATACACCACATGAGAGGTGTATTCGGCAATGGGAGTGGCATCGGAGGCAATGAAAAATTCTTTGTTGTCTTCGCCAATACCCACCACCAATGGGCTGCTCTTTCGAGCTACAATCAATGTGTCAGGCTGGCGACGGTCGATGAGCACAATGGCGTAGGCGCCAATGACCTTGCGGAGGGCATAGCGCACTGCTGACACAAGATCGCAATGGTGCTTGTGCTCGTAGTACTCGATGAGCTGCACCAGCACCTCGGTGTCGGTGGCGCTTTTGAAGGTGTAGCCTTTGACCTTCAACTGGTCGCGAAGGACTGAGAAGTTCTCGATGATGCCATTATGCACCAGGGCGAGGTTGCCACTCTCGGAGAGATGAGGGTGGGCATTGACCACTGAGGGTTCGCCATGGGTGGCCCATCGGGTGTGGGCGATGCCTATGGTGCCTGTGCAGTCCTTATCGCGGGCGGCCTCTTCCAAGGCAGAGACCTTGCCTTTGGCCTTATAGACGGCTATCTGCTGCTGGCCATCGCCCAACAGGGCAACGCCAGCAGAGTCGTATCCGCGATATTCAAGCCTGTGAAGGCCAGAAATGAGTATTGGATATGCTTGTCGCGTTCCTATATATCCTACTATTCCACACATAAATACGTTCTCTTCATTCGTCTGATGACGGATGCCTTGCTTCTGTCACTAAATGATTGCCTCTCGGATGCAATCGACAATATACTTCACATCCCCATCACTCACGTATGGTCCTGCGGGCAGGCACATGCCAATCTTGAAGATGTCCTCTTCTACCCCATTGGTATAAACATCACAACCGGCATACACGGGCTGCTTGTGCATGGGCTTCCAAACCGGACGGCACTCCACCTTCTTGCCCAACATAAACACGCGCATAGCCTCTACATTCTCGTTGGGCTGACAATCCGTTACAGGGCTGTCCACTTGATGGATCACACCTGCTGCACCACCCACGGCGGTCTTAATCACCTCCTTGTAGGCGTTCTCCTGACCCTTCACCTTCACGTTTGGATCCAGCGTCATGGTGCACAGCCAGTAGTTCGAGTCGTAACGTGGGTCTGCAGGCTGGCGGTTAATCTTCACGCCAGGAATGTCCTTCATCAGTTCCTCATACAGCTTCTGCACATGCTTGTGGTGTGCAATATGCTGATCCAATACCGTCATCTGACCGCGACCGATACCAGCACAAACATTGCTCATGCGGTAGTTAAAGCCGATAGCCGTATGCTGATAATATGGATAAGCATCGCGTGCCTGAGTGGCCAGCCACATAATCTGGTTCGCCTCTTCTGCATTGCGGCAAATCAGCGCGCCACCGCCACTGGTTGTAATCATCTTGTTACCGTTAAAGCTCAGCACGCCATACTTGCCGAACGTACCCAGCACCTGACCGTTAAACCTTGAACCCATACCCTCGGCAGCATCCTCCACCACAGGAATACCGTATTTATCAGCAATAGCCATAATCTTATCAATCTGATAAGGCATACCGTACAATGCTACAGGAACAATAGCCTTGGGGTACTTACCCGTTTTCTCCTTACGGTCGATAATAGCTTTCTCCAGCAGCTCTGGATCCATATTCCATGTGTCCTTTTCTGAACCAATGAAAACAGGTTTTGCCCCACAATAAGTGATTGGGTGACTCGATGCACAGAATGTGAACGACTGCACGCATACCTCATCGCCCGGGCCTACGCCACAGGCCAGCAAAGCCAGATGTACAGCACCAGTTCCAGCCGAGAGACACACTACTTTTGTATCCTTCAGTACTTCGTTCAGATGCCATGAAGCAGGATTTGCCTCTGGCCAACGTGAATCACCATATACTGCACTCTCCGCGTTGCTCGTCACAAACCTGCGAAGATCCTCCTCGAATGCATTCACGTTGGGGCCCATGGGCACCACCCAGTTCGTATCGAAGGCCTCTTTCACATACTTCTGTTCCCAGCCCTCCTCGCTCATGTGAGCCAAACAGAGGTAAATAGTTTTTCTTTCAGACATTCGTTTATTATATTTTTAATTTCTTCGTATTATTATTTCGTACACCCGACGCATTATCAGGAACCAGCCTCCTGTGATTACGGAAGCCTGTCGTTATTTGCTTTTATAGTATGCACTTGGCGAACCAATAAGATTACGATGATGGTACAATCCCATGATAGTGACTAGTTAAATTTCATTCTTCAACGATTCCGTCTCTAGACTGTCGTCTTCTTCCTTCTTATATATAAACTGTACGCGGCTTCAATGATGATTGAAACCGCAATGCACAGTTAAACAATGTTTATCATCTCCCCAGTGGTTAATCCCGGCGCGGGATTAACCGAAAATGGATGAGGGTAGGGGATGCTACACCTTTATATTATAATAAGGCAAAGGGCAGGGCGGTACGATTAATATGAGTGGTATTCTCTGGAAATGAAATTTCTGCATGTTGGTCGAGATGGCAATGTCCCCTTCTTTTCATTTCAATCCATCCGCCTATCACCGGGACGCCTATCACTGGGGCCAGGCCCCACTGATAGGTTTTTCGGGGTAAAACGAAAAAACGGTCGTTTTGTTTGGCAATTACGAAAGAATAGCTTAACTTTGCAACCCCAAACGGAAACAGTCTGAATGAAACAATCGCAAGAATTATCTCATAGCGCGATAACCATATCGGTGGTGATGCCGGTGTACAACGTGGCTCCCTATGTAGAGCGCTGCCTGCTATCGGTCATGCAACAGACACGGCCTGCTGGGGAGTGTCTCATCATCGATGATGCATCCACAGACAACAGTATAGCCCTATGTGAGCGACTGATAGCCAACTACGATGGGCCTACACGGTTCACCATCCTGCATCACGACCATAACCGAGGCTTGTCTGCCGCCCGCAATACAGGTACAGATGCAGCGACTGGTACCTATATCTATTATGTGGATAGTGACGATGAAATGACTACCGACTGTTTGGAGAAGCTTGCGGCGCCTGTTGAGCAGGATGACAGCATCGAAATGGTGATGGGCCATTTTAAAAGTGACTACTCGGCCATGAATGGCTGGCGACATCGATTAAAAAGGATGCTTGGAACCCCGCAGTCACGTTTTATGCAGGATACACCATTGGAATTGAAATCCAATGAAGAGATACGGGAATGGTTTTACAAGGGGAAAATAGCGCGTCCAGTTAGTGTATGGAATAGACTCCTCAAACTGTCGTTCATCAAAGAGAATCAACTATATAACAAGGAAGGACGGCTTTACGAGGATGGTCTTTGGACGTATTATCTGATGCGTTGTCTAAACCAGGCTGCTTTCGTACACGAGGTAACCTATCTGCATCATTGACGACCAGGTTCTATTTGCACAGGAACAGAATACGATGAACAACTACGACACCGTGGCTATAATTATCGTGAAATAGCCGAGCAAATCGTACCTGGCGATAGGTTAGAGGAAACCATGTATTGGCATAAGGCCTTACGCCATTATTATATCGATGCCCATGATAATCCAGATTACCAGTTTGCATATAAGGCCTTCCGCCGCGAAATCTCTTCCGCCCTCCACCTATCACCGGGCCAGGCCCCACTGATAGGTCCCGCCCGCCCCGCCACCCCCCACCTATCACCGGGCCAGGCCCCAGTGATAGGTCCCGCCTCGTCGCCATCGCACCTATCACCGTGCCAGGCCCCAGCGATAGGTCCCGCCTCGTCGCCACACCTATCACCGGGCCAGGCCCCAATGATAGGTTCCGCCTCGTCGCCGTCGCACCTATCACCGGGCCAGGCCCCAGCGATAGGTTCCGCCACCCACCACCTATCACCGGGCCAGGCCCCAGTGATAGGTTCCGCTAACCAGCTCGGTTCTTACACCACCGGCCAACTCCGCTCTGCGCTTTGGCTCTTAACTACCGTCCATTACCTTTCCAAAAGCAGGGTAGGCCGCCTCCTCTTCAAAACCGCCCTCCGCCTCCGCCTCCTCCTCCAAAGGATACTCCAAACCTATCACCGGGCCAGGCCCCAGTGATAGGTTTTTGATATCAACAATGATGAAAGTCAACCTTTGGGCTGGCTTTCAATCGTTTTAATAGGTCATGTTTTCGCAAATTGGGCAAGAACGCTTTTTCTATCATTGGTCAATCCTATCACTGGTGCCAGGCCCCACTGATAGGTTTCGCTACCCCAACGGGGTCAAATACTTTAGCGTAGGTGCTTGCCCCTACGGCACGGATCCACGTTACCGAGGGATTGACCCTGTAGGGGTCTAACAACCTAACATAGGGGCTATGAATGATTCAAGTTAAGAATAAAAAACAGCAAAGAATGTTAGTAAGCATTCTGTAAGATGGAAACCTTAAGGAGCACCTTATATCCCTTGGTAACGACATAGCATACGTAACCTCCGGGGATATACTCCTTCCAATCACTCATTTTCTTCAGTGCGATGATGTCTCCTGCTGCAACAATGGGTTCAAGGGATTTGTCGTTGTTGGTACACCAGAAATCAGATACTCAAAGGCCAGACCCGGGAACTGTCAGGGTTCAAGGGTAAGGACGGAAAGCCGTTCAAGGCAAAGCTAAAGAGAGACGATAAGGGAAGCGTATGCTTCGTATTTAACCAGAAAAAATAGTAATTAGCGATGACAAAAACAATGCCTAACATTAAGGTAAACCAGCGCAGTCTCTCTGCAGAGCATGACGAGCACCGTGTTTATGAGCTTGGTTTCGGTAATCCTGACAAGAATTTCAGGAATTACAAGTTCTTTACCGTTGACATGCATTTTGGTCTTGCTCCGACTATTCTGGAGGAAGCAGCTTTCCAGCTACTCGGCTATGAGTGTTTTGCTATTGCCGGTATGGGTGATAAAAATATTATGCCTAATCCATGGGATGACCTTTTTAATACGCTGAAGTGGGCTATTGACAATAAAGGTCTAAATCCAGACTACCTCAGACGTGTGAGCAAGTATGACTTCTCCGTTCCGGAGAATGAGAATGGTGAACGTCCACAGCATACCTCTGATAAAGAGTGGGAGCATTATGTCAATCAGGTGAATAGAAACGAGCGGCGTATTTTTTCATCAGAGGAACTTCGCGAGATTGCCGCTGTTCTGCCCGATGCTTTCAAGCTTGACTTACTTAACGACCTTGTCAATATCAGTCGTATAGCCGAAGTACGTGCAGTTGTCAACCATATTCTTGTGCAAAATGATGGTGACGATGCCGTCCGTTTCGTGAATGCTGTTAAAGAACGTCGCCAGTTACTTCGTGACCAGGGACTTCCTGTTAATTCTGATGCAGACCGTAACATTATTCGGGAACTTCTCACGGAAAACCCGTTGCTTGCTATGCCAAAGACAAGGGATGCAGAACGGAATCGTGTGCCTGAATCATCAAAACTCTTGGGTAAACGGAAGTCAGACAATAAGGTAGCGACGAAGGTAAAGATGAACGACAGGCAGGAGGAAACCCCTCGCAGATCGTTTCATCGTTAAAGTGAAGCGTGTAATAGGTTAAATTCAAACCAAAGTAATAAAGAATAACATGAAAAAGACAGAATCAACAAAAGTAACAAACGTATTCAATGAACTTCACAGTAAGGAGTTTGGTAAGGTAAGAGTAGTAAGTAACGAGAAGGATGGCGAAGGCTATGTCAGTGCCGATGACCTGTGCCGCATCCTAGAGTTGTCAGAGAAGGAGGTGTTTCCGAAACTCTCCAACCATCTTTACACTGTCATCTTAGAAGGTGCCAGTGACAAGCAGCAGAAGATGCCGTTCGTTGATGAGAACGGACTCTATATGATGTTTCTGCTGAGTAAGAAGAAAGATGCTATCCGTTTTCAGGAGTGGCTGCATGGGGAGTTCCTGCAAGCCCTGTATGACCAGAGAAAGGCTCTTGCTGGGCTGAAAAAGGATGTTAAGCTGGTTGCTGGGCCAGACCTGCAGCGTCAGGCTTTGCGTTATATGGCCACTGCTGCCAATGTGATGAAGTCCGGCCATTTCAAGGCAGGAAAGGCCATCCCGGAATTGACGCGATCACATCTGATAGGGTGGTGGCACAACCTCAATGACCAGTCCATATTCATGCTTCAGTTCAACTGTAAGACCCAGTGCTATTTGTATGAGAACATCAGAATGAATGTGTATCTGAGAAAGATGGTTGACGGCAGGATTGGTTATTGCGACATGCATATCAGCTTTCTCGACCTCGATGATGACAACCATGAGTTTTTTGTGATTGATACCGTTATGCCCAGTAGTGTCATATCAGACGGCACGATTCTCGACTTTATTCTGGAAGACCAGTTCATTGATGAGGATATTATGGATCCAGAGAATCTTGATCTTGTGCTTATCCTGAACGGTACGATGTCGTTTCATCGTTCAAGACGCATAGAGAACAATAATGACCAGCCGCTGATAGAGTTTGTATAGAGGAATAAGGTGAAATAGAAAAAGGCAGGGAGTCGATAATGTGATTCTCTGCCTTTTGGCTTCAAAAATGAAAGAAACCCCTATAGAATTTCCAATTTTAGCCGGTTTTATACAAAAAAATAGAGTCATGATTGAAAATCTTGGGAATTTTTCATTGAAAATCTTGGGAATTTTTGTATCTTTGCCGCAAAAATCGAGATTTATGTATTATCAAAGACTTATAGAAGATGCAATTGCACTGAAACTGAAGTCATCTGGAGCAGTGCTTGTGGCAGGACCAAAATTCTGTGGAAAGACAACTACGTGTATGTTATATCAGAATAGTTTCGTGAAACTAAACACGAAGCAGGCTATTGCTATGGCGAGAATGAATCCAAGAGCCGTGCTCAATGGAGATAAGCCAAGACTGATAGACGAATGGCAGAAAGCGCCAGATATTTGGAACCAAGTAAAAGACGATCTGGATTTTGAATACCAGTTCGGAAAATACATTCTTACAGGTAGCAGTACGCCTGCGGACAAGACTGAGATTCATCATACTGGTGCAGGCAGAATAACTCCACTTACGATGCGTCCGATGACGCTGTGGGAGTCAAAAGAGTCGAAAGGTACAGTATCGCTGAAGGACTTGTTTGAAGGAGGTAAGAATTTTCCATGGGACATGAATGCAGACTTTACATTGGATGATGTTGCATTCTTGCTATGCAGAGGTGGCTGGCCTATTTCGGTGCTGGCTCCACGAGATATAGCCATCGAGATAACAAAGAACTATTATAACGGACTGTTTGTCTTCGAGGACAGTGAGAACGAACGATTCCGGAATAAGAAACCAGAGGTTCTTAGGATGATATTGAGAAGTTATGCCCGAAACATTTCCAGCGAGGCTGCTGTTTCGACCATCATTTCTGACATTCGTCAAAGTAATGAGCGTACGATGGACTCAAAGACTTACGATGATTATATGGATGCCCTGAAAGATTTGTACATCATTGAGGATATGGATGCATGGAATCCAAACATCAGATCAAAGACATCGATTAGAAGTACGCCGACCAGACATTTCGTTGATACGTCGATAGCCTGTCGCAGTCTTGGTGTGAGTCCGGGAGACTTGATGAAGGACTTGAACAGCTTTGGACTATTCTACGAAGACTTCGCCGTAAGAGATTTGAGAGTCTATGCCGACTGTCTGGGTGGAACCTTGAAACACTATCGCGATAATGCAGGATTGGAGTGTGATGCCGTGGTACATCTGGAAGATGGCAGATGGGGTGGCATAGAAATTAAGCTTGGTGGTGACGATCTGATAGACGAAGGGGCAGAATCGTTGAAGACTCTACGAAATAAGATTATTGAAAAGAGTGATGAGAAAGCGCCATCATTCCTATTAGTATTGACAGCTGTGGGTGGAGCCTACAAACGAGATGATGGAGTATATGTTGCTCCAATCAATCTGCTGAAACCGTAAATATCACGACTGGCAAATTTCTTTAGTGATTAATAAGTGAAACCGAAGGGGGGGGAATGTTTATTCTCCCCTGATTCATTGTTTCATTCAACAATCTTAGGTTCTATTTCCTTAAAACGATCTCCAATATATACGTTGAAATAGATATGCTCTGTACCCACTATTATCATTACTAATAGAGGTACGCTCAACTGTGCTGAAGTAAAACTCTTAATAATAGAGGCATAATCGGTCTGTGACGGGTGTGGATTCTGCTCTGGATGTGTATGCCATTCTCCTATATAGAATCGAGTTTGCCCAGATAGTTCATAATCTTGTTTGATAAACTCATTTCCTCGTGTAGCATCCAGTTTACATCCATAGTGACCATTTTTGATAACACATGGCGGAGAAACTTTGCTGATTCTGAACTTATTTTCTCCTATCTGTGAACCTGTCACCACTCCACACAGTTCATTCCCATCATGTTGTGCATATCCTACCAGAGCATTTAAGGCATTTTGCTTGATTTCAAAACAGCACTCATTCACACTCACACATCTATTTCTTGTCGCATGTGTTTTGAATAATTTGTTGATACAAGCCCAATGCCTTTTTCTGCTGCAATATCTATGTTTCCTACCCATCTGTAACATTTTGATTTTGTCGGACTATCCATTAGTTGGTCTATAATAGGAAAGACGGACGAAAGAAAAAAGGTCACGTCATTGCCCGAATAGATGGCATATTTGCCATTACACCCAGCATCTCTTTTTATCAGTTTCTCTGCATCTTTATACTCCTCTGGAGATATCAAGCAATAATTTTCGAATCCATTGAAAGATGATTTAGTAAGCCTCTCTAATGATTCTTTGTCTTCTGGATTAACATATAACATAATGCCTGAGATTCCATATGGTTCAAACCACAGTATGAAAGCTGGTCTGTTTACCTCCCCCTTCATCATCTTTTGCAAAAGCCATCTTTCCGACATGATGTCACCCGTACATATAAAAATGGCATCAGCATTGTTTATCTCTTCAGTATCCAATTCCTGCAACATCTTTTTCACTTCCAACACTTCCCTGTCAGGTCTGTATTCTTTCAAATACCCAGACACTGCCGAAACCTTGTACTGGTGCTGATGTTCAAAACCTAATAAATGCCTGCCAATATTGTCCAGGTTTAGCTTGTCTTTATCTACAAGAGTAAATTGAGCATTGTTATAACCGTTTAGGTAATAACAGAGATTACTACCCACGCTACCCAATCCTGCTATTATGAATTTTCTATGCTCCATCATTACACCAGCTGTTCGTTCTGCAATTCGACTGTCAGAGAAGACGGATACTAATAGTCTTGATAGTTTTTTTATTCGACCTTCATATTCTGTAAGTGCAACATATGGCATTATTACTCCATTTCTGAAGCCGCTTCTATTACACTTTAGTTGTACAATGTGTACACCACCAGTAAAATTGTCTGTTCCTATTGGGAATAATACATATCCCCCTCCGTGCTTATTTACATATTTTTTGAGTTTGTTTTTGTCTTCTTCATCTTTAAGACTTTGTACCAAGCTTCGTCCAGTTAGCGTGAAGGGCGGTTCCACAGACTTCTCAAACGATGACAGAAATAGTGCGTCAAATTCTTTTGTCTTATGTAAATCAGAGATGTAATCCAGTACTCCCGACTCTTCTGTGGAAGCTACAATAAATTCGATGTGTTGCTTACCGTTTTTGCCATCTTTCATCACATAGGCAATACCCTTCAGCTCACAGGTATGTTCTGGTATGTTTCCTATCAGAGTCCAAAAGTTATCGACGTCGTCTTCTCCATCATATTCCTCTGCCCAATAAGAGACAGGTTCCCGTGCGTACTCATCTGTATTGTCCCGACTTGTATAATGTTTAATCCAATGTTTTGTCTTATCAAGATTATCTCTTATCAGTCCATAAATATTATCTGCATCATAGTCTATCCCGTCTTCATAAAGGCAAAGCTTTCGAGTATCCGATGAAATATGCGGCAAGTACTTAAATCTATCATCTGGCAAGATTATCGCAGGCATATCGAATGGAAAGCTATTGGTAAAAACCATATAGACATCTAAGAACTCAGCCTTTCCACTGACTTCTACAGGCAAATTTATACGCCATATTTTATTGGGGAGCTGTCTCTGCCCTCCATGGATTGGGATTCGATCAACTTCCTTGATGTCATATTCCTTCTTTAACTTTGCCAGACTTTCATCTATAGCAGCTTTGACTTCTTCAGGCATATTGACTATTATATCTCATTCTTCCGGAAAACTCCTTTTTTGATGCATCTTCATCTTCGTCTTTTGCGGTTGAGCAGCTAAATCTGTCTCCGAAGTGAGCTTGCCATCTGATACATGCATCATGAGGATTCTTACTCTCGATAGCCTTTTCGGCATCTTCTTTGAATGATTTTAATTCTTTCAAGAAGGTATCTTTCCTGTTTTTTGTGTAGTTGTCAAATAAGTCTTCACCAGGTGCAACTGGTCGCCAGCAATGAAAATGTCCCTCCTTACTGAGATCATCATACATATTTTTCAATATGTCTCGCATGGCGATATCATAACGGTTCTCATCATTCCATTGATAATATTTAGAAGTAAGCATCGACATGATACAACCACTTGGCATCTTAATTCCCTCACTTCGCTTGTACTCGCACCATGCTTTCATGAAACGTACAAGTTCTCTGAATTTTGTCTTGCTTTTACATTCGCCACTAAACCAATCAATCATTTCATCAGGATTAGATTCATGCCATGGCTCAGCCTTATGCGCAAGCATCGTCTTGTCCTCTTCCGTATGTAAAAAGTAAATGGCAAGATCTATATGATGACCATCTGCATATTGTACCCTTACACATGGCTTTAAGTCTTCTGCTCCATTGTCAGTATGATTCTTTACTGCCTCATATACTTCCTGATGATACCATTCAATGGACTTTCGGTCATTGATGTCATCACTCTCAAAGTAAACCCCATCATCAAGGTCGTATGCACCTAAGCCATTTTCATCCTTAATAGGATTAAGTAGCGTACGCATAGCATATGATCCCTGCCAAAAGAAAGTCGGTTGGATATAATCGCTATGATTATCTTTGAAATACTTCTTGATTTTGTCTCTCAAAGCATCTCGATTCGTTTTAAGTGTCTTCCGCCGCGTTGATGTTGCCTTTATCACATCATGAAACGCCTTAAATTGTTCGTGATTATTTGCCATAAATTAATAATTTTGTGGATTTAATGTTTTCGTTGTTATAAAATAATGCTCTATCTCTGGACGCATTTTCTCGTTCATTGCTGTATTGTCGGCAATCTTCACCAGAAGTTTCATAGATTCCTCGCTTGCATTATCCATATCAATGATTTCATCTTGTTCTGGTGACAAAGGTGTATTTTCTATTCTGTGGAATTCGAAGGGAAATGTCAAACAACCTTTCAATTTTGACAGGAAAACCATTGTTGATTTCGACTGGCCTATCGAATAAGCGTCAAAAAGCGTATTCGTCCAATCACAAAAAGCCCTGTTTAGCTTATGATGTCTCTCTCCTTTCGATTTTTGGCAACTGCTTATAGAAAGAATTTCGAGACCGTCGAAACGACTATCTTGAGAAAACTTATACAAGTATTCTGTCAGGGCAACCAATATGGGATTATTTGCCCATAGGCCTCCATCAACAAACTGATCGCCTTCAATTTCCATAACAGGTAAGTATGTTGGAGCCGCAGAAGTGGCTAATGCAACATCAACATAACTTTTTCGATCATCCTCTGTAAAATTATCATAATCCTTTTTGAAAACTCTAGGATTAGCAGTCAATGTGTTATAGGCAGGAATACATAGGAAATTATTGCTATCAGCTATTGTCTTGTCCTTAAACACGCCTTCAAGAGCTGAACGCAGTGGATCTGCAGAATATTTGCCGCCAAATGCTGTCTGTTTTATACGCAGATATGCACGACCGCCAAGTTTGTGTTTTGTGTTTTCACTGAAAATAACGGGGCCATGCACCTGATAAAATTTCACCACATCGCTCATGGGTATTTTAAGTGAAGCCGCAAGCGCGATAATACCTCCTGTAGATGTGCCACAGAGCATATCGAAACAGTCAGAGATACAACAATCAAAAACCTGCTCGAACTTAGCAAGAAGTTCTGCAGAATATAGTCCCTTTATACCACCGCCATCAATACATAATACTTTAAATGGTTTATTCATATTGTAGGATTTTTATTATTCTAGCTCTATCCACCGAAACACAAATAGTATGCCAAATTATTGTGAAATGACATTCTGTCAGTTCTACACCCCCTATACATTGTTGTATTACCTGCTTTTCTGTAAGATATATTATCGGATGATTAAAATAAATGTTTTATGGGTTCTTATATTTTGAGAGAACAGCTCCGTTCCTAATCAGGTGATATAGATGAAGAAAAAGGCAAATAGGTAATGCTACAAGGCCGATGGCCATAGAGACAGCCAGCTTGATTAGCATGAAGATTAGCATTGTCAGGCAACCGCCGATGCAGATCATGTTGTTCATGAAACCGGATAGTACGGACAGACCACAGAAGAGGGCTGCCATACCGTAGCCGTCAAAGATACGTCCGTCGGGTACATTGTCGAATACCAAATTAAACCTGTACCCGATGATGAAGAGCACCGTGTAAATCACAAGACGCATGAAGGAAGAGCGGAAAGCCCTTGCCTCGTCGTAGCCGCTGAATACCAGGGAAAGCATGCTCCCCTTCTTCATGAAAACCGTCATGTTTGTTGTCATCATAGTCGTAAATCTTTAAATGATAATTGATAAACCTTAACTGAGCCTAGAATTATTGAAAAGCACCTATCACTGGGGCCAGGCCCGGTGATAGGTTCCGCTAGCCACCTCCTCTCACCCACCGCCTATGAAGGGAAAGCTGACTATGTGTTCCACTTGGCAGGAAATGCGAGTCCTTATTTTATCAATTCGGATCCCGTGGGTATCATGAAGTGCAATCTGCTGGGCACGATAAATGTGCTGGAGTATGCTCGCGATTGTCAGACGAAGAAGGTGATCTTTGCCTCCACGCGTGAAGTCTATGGCAAGAATGAGGAGGCTGAGCTATTGGATGAACAGGCCTTGGGTACGCTTGATCCTCTGGATGATAGGTCGTGCTATCCTGAGAGCAAACGGGCCGCAGAGACGTTACTGAAGAGCTATTATCTACAATATGGCGTGAACTTTAATACTATTCGTATGGCCCATTCGTATGGTCCGACGATGAAGTTGGAGAATGACGGAAGGGTGATGGCCGACCTGATGGGCGATGTGGTGGCTGGCAGGGATATTGTGTTGAAAAGTAGTGGTGAGGCCATTCGCGCGTTCCTTTATGTCACTGATGCTGTCGTGGGTATGTTTACGGTTCTCTTTCATGGAGAGCCTGCAAAAGCCTACAATCTGGCTAATGAGACGGAGCCAGTCAGTATTAAAGATCTTGCCCACATGTTGGCAGCGTTGAGAGCGGATAAGAACATTCAGGTGGTAATATCAGAAGGTGGCCAGAAAGGCTATTGCGCCTTTCGTCGCACCGCCCTTGACACCTCAACCCTAGAACAATTAGGCTGGTCCCCCCAGTTCTCCCTCCACGAAGCCCTCCCCCGCCTCCTCACCTATCACCGTGCCAAACCCCACTGATAGGTTCCGCCCCGTCGCCATCGCACCTATCACCGTGCCAGGCCCCAGCGATAGGTTCTGCCTCGTCACCGTCTCACCTATCACCGGGTCAGGCCCCAGCGATAGGTTCCGCTAGCCAGCTCGGTTCTTACTCCACCGGCCAACTCCGCTCTGCGCTTTGGCTCCTGACTACGGTCCATTATCTATCTAAAAGCAGGGTAGGCCGCCTCCTCTTCAAAACCGCCCTCCGCTTCCGCCGCCTCCTCCAAAGGCTCGTCCAAACCTATCACCGGGCCAGGCCCCACTGATAGGTTTCTCGACCCAAACGGGGTCAAATACCTTAGCGTAGGTGTTCATTCCTACGTATCTCGAGGTGACATTCATGTCTTTGTTGCCACAAAAGGATATGAGGATGCGGCAGAGGGTATGGGCTCGCGCTTTAATAGTCAGGTGCTGGGTACGTTTGGCAAGTATGGCGTGTTTTCGTTCAACGGCAATAAAATGATTACTACCTCTGGCGGTGGAGCCCTTATCTGCAGCAATGAGGAGGATGCGAATGAGATTATGTGGTATGCCACTCAGGCCCGCGATGCATATCCCTACTACCAGCATTCTGCCATCGGTTACAACTACCGCATGAGTAATGTACTCACCATAAGCATGTGCAGACTCTGTATGAGGATCTGTTAAAGGACGTGAAGGGTGTGCATATCCATAAACAGCCCGCAGATGCTCGCTATGATGCCAACTTCTGGCTGTGTGCTGCTACGCTCGATCCCGAGGTGCGCATCCAAGGACAGGAGAATGCCTATAAGGAAGTGGTCAAGACGGCTGTGGGCGGTGCGGCAGGCGTGATACATCAGGTGGGCAGTGCTACTACCGGCTGCCAGCCCAATGAGAATGTGGAGGCACTGCGCGTCTTTATGCTAAGCAAGAAGATTGAGGCTCGCCCCACATGGAAGCCCATGCACAAGCAGCCCGTGTATGCCGCTGCTCCAGTCTATACCAACGGTATACCTATCACCGGGCCAGGCCCCAATGATAGGTTCCTCCCCGCCGGCCACTACGTGACAGATGATGATGTGAACTATCGCACCTATCACCGGGCCAGGCCCCACTGATAGGTTCCGCCTCCTCGCCGTCTCACCTATCACCGGGGCCAGGCCCCACTGATAGGTTCCTCCTCGCCATCTCCGCTCATCCACTGCTAGCCAGCGTAGGTTCATCCACCACCTCGTCGCCGTCGCTCACCCCTAAGGTGTGGACACTTATCACCGGCGCCACCTGTCACTAGGGCCCACCACCTATCACCGGGCCAGGCCCCAGTGATAGGTTTTTGATGTCAACAACGCTGAAAGTCAACCTTCGGGCTGGCTTTCTGTCGTTTTAATAGGTCATGTTATTATCTAAAGTACGTGGCAAACCTATCACTGGTGCCAGGCCCCACTGATAGGTTTCGCTACCCCTACGGGGTCAAATACTTTAGCGTAGGTGCTTGCTCCTACGTATCTTAGACAATTTTTCAGAAAATGTTTGGCAGTTATGAAAGTTTTTCATATTTTTGTAGCCAGAAAAGGATATCGATTTCAAATATCATCCTGAGTATAATGTTTTTATGGCTTATGTTTGTAACTCGCTGACAATAAGTAAATTTATGCTCGTCCGAGGAAAATAACTATGCCCACACCTATCGCCAAGGCCACCTATCACTGGGGCCAGGCCCCACTGATAGGTTTCAGGGAGCGAGTGGTCATCATCTATGGTTCTGACGATATGATGGAGATAAAATACCTTTTGGAGTATCGCAAGGAAGGGATGATGGGAGGTGACAATATTCCACGCCGTCCACCGTTATGGGAGTGCGTCTGTGGGTGCAGACGTTTCAGAAAGGTGAATAGAGATGGCACGGACGCTCCAGTGAAAGTGAAGATGCTGAAGAATGTCCGTAAGGCACCGGCTACACGCATCAATTGGGAGTCGAACATGGCTATCGATGCTGTGGGCAAGAATGAGGGAAGCAAGACTCATCATTACAGGGTGGAGGTAAGGACGGAACTTGGTGAGAAGGAAATCGTGAGCGTAACAGCTGTTGATGAGCAGGATGCAGAGGATATGGCTCTTTCACTGGTTATGAAGGGTGCTGTCGGGCTGAAAGGTAGGGCATGCACGTATAATGTTGTTGTGGAGGAGGAGTAACCTATCACCGGGCCAGGCCCCAATGATAGGTTTTAAGGAGAGATCCAAAGAAGCGAAGGATTTGAAGGATGGGTATGTAGAATGATTGAATAAACTTATTGTTAGGATTGAAGGTTTGATGCTGGCGTCGTGTTTTTGTTTGTTATATAGTGTACGGAAGATATGCAAATTGATAAAATAATAACTGAATACGTATTATCCAAAGATAGCGATTATGCCATAATGATAGATGGCGAATGGGGTGCTGGAAAATCATGGTATTGGGATAATGTGCTTACTAAGATAATTAATTCAATACCGACAAAGGACAATACCGAAGGAAAGCTATCAATGTATAAAGTTGCAAAGATTTCATTGTTCGGTATTAGCTCAGTTGACGATTTGCGAATAAAGATATTCGAGGAGACAAGTGCCTTCTTTGCTAACAAGTATGTTAAAACCGGTGCGAAACTGACTGGTATGGTTCTGAATAAGGTTGCTGGCTTCTTCAATGTTAGCGAGGCCAAAGCTGAAGATGTATCAGATTTGTTGAGCGAATTCTCAGTAAATCTGGAGCACTATGTTTTATGTTTCGATGATCTTGAACGTATTAAGACAGAATTGCTGATAGAATTGCTGGGTTATATCAATACATTGGTTGAGCATGACAAAGTTAAGGTGGTTTTCATTTGCAATGAGAATGAACTGAAGGACGTTGATTATCATAAATACAAAGAGAAGATAGTTCGCTTTACACATACCATTAAAGCAGATATTTCAAAGATGGTTGAGGAATTTGTGAAAGGAAGATGTGAAGGTTATTACAAATATTTAAGTGGAAGAAAAGATTACATTGCATCTGTTTATCAGAGAGGAAATTGCAGTAACCTTCGTACTCTGAAGTATAATCTTGATATCTATGAACGTATCTATGATATAATAGTGAAAACAATTCAACCTGACAATGAACAACATGTGAATGCAATAGCAGACTATATGTTGCTACTCAGTATGGTGTATTCTATCGAGTATCGAAGGGATAATGATGAAGCTAAACTGAAGAGCCTATCAGAGATCAATAGACAATGGAGCTACCAGATAGATACCCTGGACAGCCTGAGTAGACAATCGGGGAGTAACGAGAATAAACAAAAATCTCAGGATGAAATAAGTGAAGCAGAAAAGATAGTTGACTATCAGCGTCACATTAAGAAATGCTATTTTGCTAATAGCTATATTTATGGCAGTAGCATGCCGATGATTGAGTATCTGCTGACAGGATATTGTGACGAAGACACAATGAAAGCTAACATACTGAGAATTGAAGTCGAAGCTAAACGATATGAAACTTCTGAGGAGAAACGATTATACCAGGAATTAACTCAGTTCTGGGATACCGATGACGATGTAATGCAGGAAGCGGTTAAACGGACGATGGAGAAAGTTAATGAAGGTAGTTTCTTGCTACAGGACTATCCTTTATTCTTCCTTGCTTTACAACGCCTACAAAACTTTGGCTTTATAGACTTGAAGATGCCTATCTCTGAGTTGCAAGAGTTTTTCGAAGCTGCGATTTCAAAGTTTGAAAACGTTCCGTTTGTTGATGGGCTTGATGCATATTACTATCAAAATAATGGTGAGAGTACACCGGAATTTGAGGCCTTGGTCAACAAAGTGACAGATATTAATGCTCATAATAATCAAAAGCATCTTGCTGCAGAATTTGAGATTGTAGTTAAAGACATAAACTCTTCGGTGAACCTGAAGAAATTCCAATTTGTCCTTACTAGTTTGTTTGAAAATATTGGGACTGAACAGTTTTTTGAATTGTTTATATCATACCATAATTGCCGCAAGCGTGATTATTGGAACTTTTTCGATGAAAGATATAATAGTAGGGACTGTTTTGATTTAGATAGAGACTTTATTGATGGTTTACTAGATAGGCTGAATAAATACCTTTCTGATCCATCGATAGAGATTTCTGGCACTCGAAAGTATTGCTCAAAAATACAGGAGCTGTTGAATAAAAAGGTACATCAGTTTGGAGGGCATTTAGAATGACACAAGATGAACGCTGGCAGGCAAGATACAATGAGGTAAAGACCTTCATAGAACGCGAGCATCGTAATCCGTCAAAATATGAACCAGAAGAATTATTGATGGTTCACTTCATTAAGAGGGGACGAAAGTTGATAAACGCAGGGCAGATGAAAGAGGAACGACTGAAGAAGTTTAACCTGAATAATTCATAGAGGTCTTCCCATCTCTGAGTTATACCTGTTTTTCTTATATCAGTAGCTTCACACGAAAACTCTGTACCGAATTACGATGTGTTATTATAAGATTTTCTGAATTCAGCATAGCATTTCCGTTTCATTTAGTGCCGATTCATGGTGTATGGGTACAAAAGATTCTGTCCTTGTTCAAGGACGACTCCGTATAGCATGATTGTAGTGTTGCAGTCTGGCTATGCTGCCATTCTTATGAGTGCCGTCTCCAGCTCTTGCCGATGCCGATGGTGAGGCGAGAAACTAATCTTGATATATGTCTTCTTCTCCACGATATAGACAGCACTGAGCATGATGCGCTTGATAAGGCTGTCCATCGTAAAGTGTTCCATTTCCGTTCCCTTGAACACAGTGTGCTTTATTCTGTGTGCCAGGACAAATGCCGCTGCATAGAGGAACAGGCGGAAATAGTTTGCACGAAAGGAACTACACGACATGCGGTCAGCCTTGAAATACTTCAGGTCCTTTATCCACAACTCCATCTCGCCACGTCCGCAATAGCGCCTGTAGACGGTCTCGGGTGAGTTGTTCCTGTTCTTGGTCACCACAAAGCGTATGTTGGTCCCTTCCGCACTGACCTCTATCTTTGCTATGACGCGCTGCGCATACTTCCATGACTGGGCCTTATACTCCAGTTTGTAGTACCTCCTGATGACGATGCGCTCATGTCTGACATCGGGATGTTTCAGCCTTTTGAGGGTCTCATACCTGTCGTCCTCCACCTTCTGGGCTTTCAGGTAGTCGTTCTCTGCACGTCGTTTCTGCTTGTCAACCATCGAGAGCAGCTGTGCTCCATATGTGTTGGCATTGGTGTCGTCGGCATCGACGATAATCTTTTTCGGGGCCTTGTCAAATGACGATATGTATTCATCGAGGAACAGTTTCCCTATGCGGTAGAGTGTCTTGCTGCCTATGTTGTTCTCCAGGCGGGTCATCGTGGGCTGTGACGAAAGATCGGCATCAGAAGGCTTGCGCCCGCAGGACATCTTCAGTGCGCTGTCGCTGCGAAGGCGGTTACAGTCGTTGGCATCCTCATAGCCGCAGAGTATCTGACCAATACGCTGGCTGACCATTTCCATGTAAGTGTGGTGGATGAACTCCTTCTTCCTGTCATCGGGGATAAGGCAGCCAATCTTCCATGCCAGGGAGTTGCGCATATTGCCAACAAGCAGTAAGCCGCCATTGGAGGATATGTCCGGAGAGTCGAAATCAACACGGATTTTCTTGTCGGATACAATTTCTGGAAGAGAAAAAAGCGTTTTCTCTTGGTAGTCTGAGTTTTTTGAAGTACCTTTGCACATAAGAAGCGTTATTATTACCTTGTAAATGAAGCACTTAAAGGTACTAATTTTTGCCGACATGGCAAAGAAAAACGCTTCTTTTTTTGTGCCTTTATGAATTATTCAGGCTAGATGCAGTGAAAGTAAGATAGACGACTTGCCACTCTCAGACCAAGAGAAAAAAGAGCAGAAGCACCAGATGAAGCAAAGCGCGGATGCATATAATCATGGAATAAAAGCTGGGTTGAGAATGGTGGGGAAGTTGGCATAGTAATGCTAAGCGGTTACCACAGATCAGGATCTAATGAGTGAAGGAGATGAAGATTCGTAAACTGAAATATAAGAACGATAAGATATTGGGCGATTTGGAACTGGATTTTGTGAATCCTGCAACGAATCAGCCTTATAGCACCGTGGTTTTAGTAGGTGAGAACGGAACTGGCAAAACGACCATCCTAAAAACTATCAGCGACTATATCAATGTCATTACTCTCCGTCCGTTTGACTATATTGAATATGAGGCTGATGGGAAAGTGTATCGCATAGAGCCTCTGATGGATGGAAATCCGACATTTCACACAAGAATAGACATAGCTACTGGTACAAAAGAAGTGGTGAGAAGGGATGGAGGTAATGACCCTGTTGCAATGCGAGCTGACAAAAAGGATATGCGTCACTATCCTTGTGTATTCTCAAAGGCTCGCGCTGACTTTAAGACTGATAAGATAAACAGCGTGTCAACAAAATCACTTGACACAGAAATACATGCTGACGATAAGGAGGATAATTATACATCGCTGAAGCAACTGATAGTTGACATAGACAATCAAGACAATGCAGAATATACCCAGCGAAATAAAGTGGCAAGGTTGGATTATGCTCAGTTCTTGCCAACCTCGAAGATGTATAGATTCTCGAATGCTTTTAATACTTTCTTTGGCGATATAAGTTTTGATAGGATTGAGGACATTAACAACGAGAAGGTAATACTCTTCAAGAAGAACAATAAGGATGTACCGATTGATGGGTTGAGTACTGGCGAGAAGCAGATCGTGTTTCGTGGTGCATATCTGCTGAAGAATAGCGGCAAGATGGAAAATGGTGTGGCTTTTATTGATGAACCAGAATTAAGCATGCACCCATTGTGGCAGAGAAAGGTTTTGGAGTATTTTCGAAACCTGTTCACGTATACATCTACAAGGAACCAGGATGTACAGCTGTTTTTTGCCAGCCATTCTGAGTATGTGGTGGCTTCTGCACTTGAACATCAGAACGATGTTGTGGTTATAGTGCTGACGGAAAACGGGGGTGTTATCTCTCCAAGAAAGATAACTACGCCTATTGTACTACCAACTATAATTGCTTCGGAGGTGAACTACGCTGCATTTGGAGTGCCTACTGTTGATTATCATATTGCGTTATATGGGGCTATTCAGTCGAAATATAACAAGCAGAAGATAGCTGACTGCGATAGTTTTATAGAGAGTTGTACACCGTTTTATGACTCTACGCGACACGAGAGAATAACGACCAACCCAAATAGTGGACGGCAATATAAGACTCTGCCTACGAAGGTGAGGAATCATATAGACCATCCAAGTACTGCAGCGGCATTTACTCCAGCAGAGATGGAGGAATCTATCAAGCTGATGAGAGAGATTTTGATACATGTGCCTTAGAGCTTAGGAGACAGGGTATGACGCAGGATGAGAGATGGCTGGCAAAGTATAATGAAGTCAAGGATTTTATAGAGCGTGAGCACCGGAATCCGTCGAAATACGTTGACTCAGAACGTGGCCTAAGAAATTGGGTCAAGCAGCAAAAGAAGCTCTTGAACGCTGGTGCGCTGGAAGGTCAACGCCTAAAGATGTTCAATGAGCTTCTTGCGTTAGGGGAGAAGTATAAGAGGGTGAATCAGTGGAAATAGCAAGTTAGATTATGGTAGATAAGCAATTATTATACGTTACTACTCTTATTACGACAAAGATCTTGAATCACAATTATAGTGCGTCAGGATTCTTTTTCCAGCAGAATTTGCCAGAGGGTGAGGAAGATGTTATGAGCAATTATTGGCTTGTGACTAATAGACATGCCATTTATGCAAAGGATGATTTCCATCATAAAAAGTATTTGGTAGATAGCCTTACATTTAGGGTAAGGGTTGAAGAAAAGGCCACCGGTACACTAAAATGGATAGAGGTTACCATGACAAAAAATGATCTTCGACAAAAAGCTAAAGTGCTGTCAGACTATGGAATTGATGTGGCTGTGATTGATGTTCATGAAAAAGTTAGAGAAGCAATTGAACGCGTCAAAGATATTAAAGTTACAATCTCTCCTATATACGAATCCGACTTAGCAGATAAATCGAATTTCCCCATAGAAGTATGTGATGACGTGATGGTTGTTGGTTACCCTGGTGGTTATTATGATGTTGAGAATCTATACCCAATCGTAAAAAAAGGAACCATTGCATCGATGTGGGGCGCAAATTTCAGAGGAACAAAGGGGTTTGCAATTGATGCCAAGCTTTTCCCAGGTTCATCGGGGAGCCTTGTGATAACGAAACCCAGAAGGGAAGATTTGGAAGATGGTAAATATATAACTTGGAAGAAGGAAAAGATCTTCTATTGTTTGGGAATCTTTTCTGGCGAGCCACTATTCAATGGCGTCACTTTTGACTTAGGGCAAGTATGGTACTATTCATTGATACCAGATACAATCAATAATGGAGTGACACCAGTTGATGAGTATACAATTTAATCGATACGTGAATATGAGAAATGCAACTTATATAATGGCCATTGGGGTAGCATGCCTGATGGCCTTTTTGGGCTAAAAATGAGGTGCCATTTATGGTAAAATATAGAGTTTAGTGGCATGATATCTATAGGCAGGTAAACAAAATAAGATTAATATATGATTAATTACAGAATATGCCGTTACCTTTGAATACAAACTTGCCTCTAAGGCTTATAGGTATTCAGTTGTTTGCTGAGACCGCAATTCATATAAGGAAGTCGCTGACTCCTGGCTGGTATCCTTTTGTTCATACAAAAGAAGATATTGGAACAGATAAAAAGAAGTTGCCTTTTGCGAGTGAAGATGTTTGCCCTCAAGGCTTCTATAATGTTGAAGAGGGACTACCGCGTATTACGATTACAGCCATAGCTGGAAAAAACGGTAGTGGAAAATCTACGATTCTTGATATTTTATACCGAATACTGAATAACTTCGCGGCATCATTATTTACAAAGAACTTCGGTGAAGCCTGTGAAGAAGTGCAGTTGACAAGAGGATTGTTCGCACGGCTATATTTTGAACAGGATGGAGTTAATCGTTTTATCGATGTGGCTGATGATCGGGTATCTTATTACGAATATGATGCTTCTCAACGAGAGATACAGAAAACATATGGGCTGACAGACAAGGAACGTAATGTCTTGCTTAACAGATTTTTCTACACTATCAGTATAAACTATAGCATTTATGCTTTCAATCCGCATGATTATAATGCACCGCTTGGAGACAATGGAAATATTGAATCGTACGGGGGTGAGTGGCTTGACTACTTGTTCCACAAAAATGACGGTTACTATATTCCTTTAGTCCTTACGCCATTCAGAAACATGGGCGAGATGAATGTAACGACAGAGAATATACTTGCAGAACAGCGCATCAGTGTGCTCTCGTTGTTATATCATTCGCAGAAGAAAGAATTTCTGGATGACTATGTTCCATATAAACTATGCTATGTTTTTGACAAAAAATATAAGGAGAACAAACTCGGATCATTCAGGCGTAATATTCGCTATCCCGAGTTGAAAGTGTGTTTGGATGTGATTATTGAACATTTCGTTCAGGCATGGCAGAAGTATCTGGATGAACAGGAAATAGAACTTAATGATGAGCGATCGGAAATAGTATTGTTCTACTTGGCCTATAAAGCCGTGAAGATTTGTTTAACCTATCCTGAATATGAAGACTTGTTTGAGGTTAATGACCTGTTGGCATTGGCAAAGACATATGCAGAGCATTACAAACAAGAAAGCCATTTTAGGATAAAGAAAACTGAGGGTAACGGCAAAGAGGAAAAAGTGGTAGGTGCACAGGACTGTATCTCATGGATGAGTGCTCATACTATTAATGTAAAAAAAGTAATTGCTGCTATATTAAATGACGAGGGCAGACATATCACCGCCAAGGTTTTCCAATGCCTCAATTATATCAAGGGCGATCGTTATAAACAGGGTGCTTATGTCATGGCAGACGAACTGGTTGAGCGCAAATACGAAAAATATGATGAAGTGCAGCTGTTGTTGCCACCACCATTCTTTAGATCAGAACTCCATTATAAAAAGCGTAAAGACAAAAGCAATAACCCAGAAGAGATAACCATGCGCTCAATGAGTAGCGGTGAAAAGCAGTTGCTCTATAGCTTGAGTTACATCTATTATCACATCAGAAATATTGCCAGCAATAAGAAAGATGGTAAGCGTGTGGTAGGCTATCACCATGTCAATCTGATTTTTGATGAAGCTGAATTGTACTATCATCCGGAGTTTCAAAGGGTGTTTGTGAAACGCTTGTTGGAGAGATTGGCAATGTGTAATATTAGTAGAAGCAATATACGCAGCATCAATATCATGATAGTGACGCATTCTCCGTTTATTTTATCGGATATACCAGAGAGCAATGTACTCTATTTAGGGACGAAAGACGGGCATTTGCCTAGCCATACCTTCGGAGCTAATATATATGATCTGTTGCAAGATAGTTTCTTTCTTGAATCGGATATAGGCGAATTGGCATATTCGAAGATTAACGAGTTGGTGGAATTGTATAATCAGGAAGACTCTGACAAAAGAAGGAAGCAATTTGAAAACAGATATTCGGAGTTTGAGTTTGTTCTTAATCATTTAGGCGAAGCCTATCTAAAGAAGACCTATGAATATATGTTTCAAAAGCTTCAGGAATTGTATAAGCCCGATGTTGCCAAGAATATGTGGCAGCAGCGACTTGTAGAATTGAATGCGGAAAGAGAAAGACTGACAAAACTGTTGAATAATGAAAGCGGTACGATACCCGACAGACCCAATAGGAAGGATTAGACTGAAACAGAAATATGTGGCAGCGCTTTCCGTTCTGAAAAATAGGGACGGAAATAATAAACTGGAGCAGGCACAGAAATCATGGCTAAAACTCAGAAGGCGAATACCGCAAGGGAGCAGATTTCCTTCTGACATTAGGAAGATTTTGCGTGCTGAGTATCCTAAATTGATAGCCTATTATCTACATTATAATCAGATAGAATCGCGCCTATCATCAACAGATATTAGTAAACTATATCAGATTTTCTCGTATGATGCTTACCATGATGCCATAGCTGGGTTCTTTATGGATTCTCAAAATGGTTTTAACCTAAGTGTGTGCCATTATTGTGGGGCAGCTTACATCAATAAATACACGGTAAAAGGAGATCAAGACGGACTTGATACTATCAATAATGCCAGCATGACAGAGCTTGAAAAACTCTTGAAGATAAAGACGCGCACAACAATACAGCGAGTCTATGGTGGAAAACCATATTTGACCGTTGCACAATTTAACCGTTCAGCACAGTTCCGTACACCAGATAAATTTCACTCGATGTTCCCGGCAAAGGTTGATAAGAATCATTTTGACCTTGATCATGTACTGGATAAGGGACGATGTCCGATAACAGCGATAAGTCTGATGAATTTTGTCCCATCATGCGGGGTCTGTAATGAGAAACTTAAGAAAACCAAGATATTAGGACGTGGTGGAAATCCCATAGAAGAATTAAGTCCGACAAGTAAGTATTTCGATTTCGACCGGCAGGTGGAATTCATGCTTAATCCAAAACCAGGGAGAAAGATAGGCAATAGACCTACAGCTCATGAGGACGACTATGAACTGGAGATAGATGTGAAGCGTCCTGATTATGATATCTTTGTAGAAATGTTCCATCTGCGAGAAAGATATAGATTCCATAAAATGGAAGCGCTGTTCTGGCTGGAGATGAAATACAGATATACAGATAGCCGTATTGCGCTTATGGCTAATTCTATACATGATGCTTCCTTTACGCCCCAAAGGATTAAGGATGACATCTTCCAGAAGACGCTTGACCAAAGGGAGAGGTGTTTTGAGAAGTTGAAAAGGGATTTGTTGAAGTAAAGACGGTGAGAGAAGAAGGGTATAGTGATGAGTCTGTTTTTGGTGGCATTGAGAAGATGATTTAATTATTGAATGCCGAAAAGTTTCTTCGATGACTATTAAATGTTTAGAGCCTGAAGTGGAGATGTTCAGTACTCCAATACATAATAAAAAAGGAGTGCTGCGGCAACAGCACTCCTGATTTAAAGGAAATCAAAAGCGAATTACTTGCCAGAGTCGTTCTGGTTGTACTGAGGACGATTACCGTTGTGGTTCTCCTTGTACGTAGCAATTCTACCAGACTCCCATGCTTCGGCTCCGCTGCGAGTGGTGACGTTTCCAACCTTGGTCATGCTGGTGAACTTCATACCCTCGTTGCGATGCTCGGCTTCTCTGCGGGCTAAATCGTTGGTGATGCCAACATAGACCACTTTGTTGCCATTGCGAAGCTCGTATTTGTAGGTGTCACGATTTGCCATAGGCATTGTGCTTAACGCCTGCTCCTTTCTCAGGCATTGTGAAGGCTTGCCCAAGACCCTCGGGTTTGACATTGGATTGGGCTATCCGATTATGTTTCATTATTGACCTCTCAATTCACTAATTTGACGTTTTAGACTTTTCTCCCAGCCGTTCTTATGAATGATACGAATGAAGTCCTGTTCATGGCGTTTTAATATGTCGATACGAGACATCTTGCTTATCTCCTGCCAATTATCGAAGAGGATATAGAGGGCATTGCCATAATCCACATTCTCGAAGACAACGATGTTTTCACCGAACTTTGCTCCAAAGTAACGAGAGTTCATACCGCTACCAACGATATATTCGGTAGGATGCAAACGGTTGAGGGCAGATGCACGTCTCTGGATTTCACGCTGACGCTCAGGTGTTGGGTTTCGCATACGTCTGGTGATAATAGAGAAAGTCCTGTCCATAGTCCCTGGAGGGAAGATTTCCCAACCAACTGTGGTGATATGGGCAAACTCTTCATCGCTGATTGCTGCATCGAAGATATGGCAATCACGACACTGCTCCTGCAGCAGGTTGATGGCAAAGAATAGGTCTTTTCTGAAATCTGGGTGCTGACGGTCAAGAATAGCATTGATTACTACTTTAATACGATAGTTTTCCTAATCTTGGCTGATAATGCTCAGGGATAGTTCCCAATCACGGGATGGCTCTAAACGACGTTGATAAACTTTTCGAGACCAGTACGTGGTGTGATAGCCCTTGTCAGGGTCACCGAAGTTTGGTGATTCAAATGAATAGGTCTTGGTGATTTTGGGAAGATTCTTGAGAATCCAAACAATTCCGTTGCGGTTGCGACGGGCATAGATGCCTGTCAATTTGTCGGGGCTGATGGATTCCGGTACAACAAGGTTGCCGTCTTTGAGGTGGATACCCAGATGACGATACTTGCCACGAGAGATTTCTGCCAGAGAGGCATTGATAATTGCGGCAGCAATAACGTGCTGTGACTCGATACTGCGAAGTTCCTGCTCAATGTAGTCAGGGATTCTTCTAAAATGAATGTTCTTTTTCATTTTCTGTCTATAAATACCATTTTTATTATAAAATAGATTAATAAAGGGCAGGTTTAATGACAGAAATTTGCTAATCTCGGGTAATTTGCTTACCTTTGCAAAAGCATTCTGTCCGCTCTGATAGTATGTTAGAAGTCTCCCTGCCCAAAACGAGACCTCGCTCTCTGCCCCGCACCATTGCCCAAATGAACGGGGCTTTTTTTATTGTCCTTCTAAATCTTCATTTTCCTTGTCTTTCTCCTTTCCTTTACGCTTGTGATGTCTTTCTTTCATTAAATACACCTCGCCTTGGAGGTTGTCATCGAGAGATTCCTGCCGGATAAGATCGAACATGTAAACCATATTCTTATAATCTATGCCAAGCTTGTCGAACAATCGGGATGTTTGTACATAGAAGTAACCACTGACCCCCTTTATTTCAAATGCATCAGAGTTGCCTTTATCTAATATAATAAGGTATAAATCTCCTTTTTCGTTGTCTTTTGCGAATTTGGCATACTTCTTTAACTCCAGTTTTAAAAAATCTGCAGTGTCTTTCGTAAATCCAAGTTTGCCCGTTTCTTGGATCGTGACTTTAAGCTTTGCCGAAAATTCCTTGGCGCTAAATACTGTAAAATCCATAATTTTATATTCTTTTGGATGCAAAGATAATGGATTCGACTGAAACTTCCAAATTTTTTTGCGAAAAAGTTGTATTTTACAAGAATTTATGGGAAAAGTAGGTGTGCTGACGTGGATTTGTGTGTTTATACAAAAATACAAAGAAATTAAAAGGAATTATCAAGAGAGCGAAATTGAAATCGTATCACGAAATCAAAAGATGGCTTTTCTTCTAAGCTGAAGTTTTGTAAAAACGGCGTTATATAGTCAGGTTGTGGCGCTTATGTCGGAATGAAATGTACCACCTATATCGGATACAGATATACCACTTTTCTTAATAGGTGATATAATGATAAAAGGGAGTGCCGAAGCACTCCCTGTGGCAGCTTAATAACTAAAAACAAAATCTTTTATGGTCAACAACCATTATTAGCCCTTGGGGGGATATGGGTCGTTTCCATAACTTCTTTTGTCGCGGATGTGTCCGTCCATTGCATGAATGGTTAGTTCCTTGCCTTGATTAATCGCGATCTGCCTTCCGCGTTCAATAGCTTGGTACTGATGGTCGAAGACACCGGAACTGCGAGTGCAGCCCTCTTGTTTGACCTTCCAGACATTTCCGTTCTTGACTATGTGAATTTGATTACCCATAGCTTTACAGCAATTAAGTTGTGCAAAAATACTTTCTATAATTGGGCATGGTGACCCGTACTAGAAGAAACCTCAATCAATGAAAGAGGTAAGAACAATCCAAAGATACATAACATATAAGGAGGATTGAGTTTTTTGTTATCCCAACAACCATCCTTTCGACTGCAAAATTATCATTATTTTTCCTAAATACCAACTTTTTAGTGAAATATTTATGTTAAAAACTGTATTAATTAAACTTTTTCGTTGTAAATGTACTATCTTTGCATCGCAAATGAAACAAGTACACTGATAAACTTAATGGCTACCAAACAACAAGTAGAAGTTTTTCTGAAGCGGCTAAAAGAGAAGATCATGGTGTTTGACATCATATACCGTGATGACAGAGGCAAGAACCTTCAGGCACTAGCCACCTTGGAAATCGCTCCGACTTACCGCAAGCAGGTTGTCCTGAACATTGAACCAGAAGATTATTCAGAAGGACCAATTGTGGATACTCTCAATAAGATGGGAGAGATGTGGGTTTTCGGCAAGGACGTGAAAGGACATGAGGTCTATATCAAAATCGCGCTTGGCTTTCCCAATAGCAGCACTATATGTATCTCTTTCCATTTAGCAGAACATCCAATGATTTATCCATTAAAAAACAGATGATTATGATTAAGCAGGTGATGAAGAGCCCATTTAGCGGAGGGAATGCTATGCTCCATTGTGAACCGTCAACCTTGACGTTCCGTAAGGAGAATTTCAGTTATATACATCAGTTTTATGAATGTGAAGATACTCATGAACGATTCACTACAACGGAACTGGATGAGGCAAACATTGCACAGGTCTATAACCAGTATCGAGCAAAATACGGTATCCCTTTCCCTGAAGAAATAAAGCGCATTCGCCAACATTACGCACTCCCAGCTACGAAAATGTCTGAGATTCTTGGCTTCGGGGAGAACCAGTATCGTCTGTATGAGAATGGTGATATGCCAAGTGAAGCAAACGGAAAGGTTCTGATGTCTATCATGAACCCAGACATCTTCCTTGCTTTTGTGATTAATTCACGTGAACAGTTCTCTGAAGACGATTTTTCTAAATTGATGGAGAAAACTAGGTCGTGGAAGAGTGAGAAGTATTCTCAGTTTGAGGTAGAACATGTGTTTAACATCTGCCGTAGAACCATTTTTAATGGTTTTGCAACACAATCCATAGAAAAACTGAAGAATATCTTACTATATTATATAGAGAAAAGTGATGGCGTTTTCTTTACCAAGATGAACAAGCTTCTTTTTTATACGGACTTTTTGGCATATCGCTTGACAGGTAAAGGAATGACAGGCTTGTGCTATAAAGCCATTACTCACGGCCCAGTTCCCTTGCATTGGGACCGTGTATATAGTTTCTATAACGAGATTAACCAGGAGATTGTTCAATACCCTGATGGAAGAGCTGGTACTAAGCTTGTTTCAAATTTATCTCCAGACATGACTTGTTTCAGCGAGGATGAAAAGGGAATGTTGGAATATGTTTATCAGAGATTCAAGAAGGAAACGCCCACGCAAATCTCAGAAACGAGCCATCATGAGGATGCCTGGAAGAAATACCTGAACAGCGACATGCTTATAAGTTTTGAAATGGCTTTTTCGCTGAAAGCAGTCTAAAATTAACCTATCACCGGGGCCAGGCCCCACTGATAGTGAGTGGTGCGTTCCGTTCAAGAACAGAGCGATAAACGTGTTTTGGGAAGAATAAGATAGGTATACTTATGGCCATTGTTAATGAAGGACAATATAGAAATGCAAGATAAGAGGGAGGAGCGGAGGCGAATGTTCGCAGAGATGGAGCAGAAACTGCGGGATGCGAATTTGAAGGAAGAGGATAGGATGTTTTGCTATCATTCAGGAAGAGATGCTTGATGCTTATGTAAGCTGTCAATTCTTAAGACTCGCAAGCTCGAATAAGCGGCAAAGCCGAGCGGCGCTCGTTCAAAGAGTGAGAACGATCCGAAATAACTGACAAAGTTACTTGGCTTGTCCAAGTAATCGACTTGTCGCTTCGCTCGTCGAAGAACTCTCAATATAGTATAATCACAATGCCAATCTTTGCGGAAAATCCATACGCTTCTAGGGAAAAAGACCAGCTAATATCAATGATACACTTCCTTGTTAAACGCGGGGAAGAGCGTGCTCAGGAGAACCAGGAGCTGAAGGATATTGTGAAGGATCTGAAGGATGGTCTAGTACATATACGCTACGCGATGTAGAGATGGACTTTCTATTTCCTCAAGAAGAGAAGGAAATTATTAATTTTAAGAATTGAGATATGGATATAGTTCAGTTTTTTCGAGACTGCGATAGTGTTTTACATAAGTTGGCAACAACAGATTATTCATTATTTTATGATGAATTGCGTGAAATATCACCAGATTACGCAAACTATATAATTCATGAATTTGAAGAAAGAGGGATAGCACATTCTGATTTTATGAAGGTACTTAACGCTGATAGAGTTAAGGCTAAGTATTATCTTGATATTAGATTCTATGAACGAAAGATAGATGAAGCGCTTGCTGATAAGAAGAGAGATGATCTATCGGAAAGAAGTACAATTAGCGCAGAGGAGTCTGCCAAATGGGCTCATAAGTCTGCTGACGCTGCAACTCGATCAGCAGTCAGTTCTGAGAGGGCTTGGATAATTTCAATTGTTGCGCTTATTATTTCTGCAATTGGTGTAATCATCGAGTTTCTCTGTAAGTGTTCATAGAGAATGCTGCGTATCATTATAAATCATTGGAGTTTAAACCTATCACCGGGCCAGGCCCCAATGATAGGTTCCGCCTCCTCGCCGTCGCACCTATCACCGGGGCCTGGCCCGGTGATAGGTTTCCAATAAAAAGATGAAGATATGACCCAAGACGAGAAGTGGCTTAAGAACTATCATGCGGTGATGGAGTATATGGAGACCAATAAACGGAATCCATCGAAGTACGATATCACCGTAAGAAGTCTATATACATGGGTAAAACACCAGAGAAAAGTAATGAACGCAGGGAAGCTACAGGGAGAGAGGTTGGATCTCTTCAACGAGCTGCTAGACCTTGCAGAGGAGTATAGAAGAGTGAATCAGTATCAGTAGGTTGCGACATATCGCGATGTACGGGACAAGAAAAGTAGCGGGTCAGGACTCTAAAATGGGTGCTGGCCCGCTTTATTGACAGATCAGCCTGATTACGATCATGCCAAGAATTGTAGTCCGATAAATGGGCTAGGCTTCGTTATTGGAATTCTGGCTTTTTTTTGTGAGTTAAATGATTCGATAATTATAAAATATCTAAAAAAACATAGATAAATCTTGCTTATCTAAGATATATTACCACCTATCACTCGGGCCAGGCCCCAGCGATAGGTTTTAATATCAACAACGATGAAAGTCAACCTTCGGGCTGGCTTTCAGTCGTTTAAATTGTTTGTGGATTTATTTAATTCCTGGATAAACTTGGTGGAATCGAAATTTCTTTGTACTTTTGCATGCACAAATAAACCCGCCAACTATGAAAGCGGCGGGTGTTCGGAAACTTGGTTACGTGCTTTGATAGCAGAGGCTTTACCAAGCATTACGCTGCAAAAGTACGATAAATAATTGAAATGTCCAAATGAGTTACAAGAATTTTTCAAGAATATACTCAATTCCGGGTTTATGTCAGCCCCTTCTCTTACCCACGTTGTTAAAAAGACAGCACCTATCACCAGGGCCAGGCCCCAGCGATAGGTTCCCAATAAAAAAATGCTATTATGACCCAAGACGAGAAATGGCAAGCCAATTATAATGAGGTGATTGCTTTTATAGAGAAGAACCATCGCAATCCTTCGAAGTATGTAGATGAAGAAAGAGGGCTCGTGAATTGGTGCAAGCACCAAAGAAAGGTCATCAATGCAGGAGGTATGAACCCTGATAGGCTTAAGAAGTTTGAGCAGCTTCAGGAACTCATGGAAAAGTACAAGCGTGTCAATCAATGGCAATAAATCTATCACCGGGGCCAGGCCCCAGCGATAGGTTTTTGGTACATATGAAGCCTGATTATATGGATTGAAATGTTAAAAATGCAAGCAAGGAACAATTTTGTTCCAAAAACATTTGGTGAATTGGAACAAAAACGTTACCTTTGCACCATATTTCACGAATTAATAATTAAAGATTATGAAATTTAGTGAACTTTACAAGCTACTCGAAGAACACGGGTGGCGGAAAGATGGAGGTAGTAGGCATGAGCATTACGTGCATCCTGACTACGATTACTTCATTCCGGTGGGCAGACACCCTTCGAAGGAAGTACCGAAAGGGACTCTCAATAAAATGCTGAAGGATGCCGGAATTAAAAAACAATGAAAGGACTTGGTCCAATACCATCCTTTAAACTGTCAAGGGTGGTTTTTTGATGAAAGCAATTAAAACTGTAATATAAATAATAAATAAACTATAATTCATTTTATTTCGAAAATTGTACGCTAATTATTCATCTAAAAATTGTGGCTTATGAACAAAAGGTTAGTCGGTGTCATAGAAAAGGCAAGTGACGGCGGTTACGGCATCTATGCACTTGAAGATGTGATTCCCGTAACAGGTTACGGACTCACGGAGGAAGAAGCAAAGAAGGACTTTGTGGAACAAATTAAGGAACAGGCCGACTATTACAAAGAGAAAAAAGGTACCTATCCCGAATGGTATGAAGAGAATTTGGAAGTGGAGTATAGGTATGACATGTCAGCCTTCTTTATGAGTTTTCCATTTATCAATGCTTCAGAGTTGGCAAAGAGTCTTGGAATTAATCCGTCTCTCATGAGAAAGTACAAGAGCGGGCTTGCAAAGGCGAGTACCAAACAAAAGGACTTGATTCAAGAGAAATTCAGCGGATTGGTTGAAAGGCTGGAACTAGTGAAATTCTAAACATTATGGCAGAAAAGAAAGGAAATGAGCCGTGAGCAGGTTTTGCTTGCGGCTCAATTCTTTGCCTATCACAGGGCCGGGTGATAGTTTTTTGGGGGCATGGAAAGAAAAACCTCCTCGGGTCATTGCGACAGGAGGAGGTGGCGGAAGATGATAATAGGGTGTTTACTGCTCCAGTTTTAGGGGCTGGAGATTTTTGTACTCGGAGCGTGCATCAAAGCAGGGACACTTTTTCTTGACCCAGGGAAGGTCACAGTGACCAAGGATCTCGGCATCGGGATAATCGACCTTCAGGCTGCGAAGCAATGTGATCAGAGCATGCT
>JAEEGG010001615.1_pt1 | contig 60020 bp, 45 predicted proteins | sample 9134161 | NCBI WGS metagenome assembly JAEEGG01 (sample SAMN16246543, study PRJNA631951) | gut metagenome | biome: gut microbiome; feature: rumen; material: CR-attached | host: Bos | place: Iran: Karaj | collected 2018-10
TGGCAGGGAAAACAAGGAGGGCGTGGACGACGGTATCCTGACGGCAAAGGAAATCGCGCAGATGGACCTTCGCGGAACGGACCTCCTCGTACTCTCGGCTTGCCAGACAGGCTTGGGAGAAGTGAGCGGAGAAGGCGTATTCGGCCTCCAGCGCGGTTTCAAGAAAGCCGGCGTCAACACCATCCTGATGAGTCTCTGGGAAGTCGATGACGAGGCTACAAGCCTGCTGATGACTTCTTTCTACAAGGCACTGGCAAAAGGCCTGTCGAAAGCGGACGCCTTGAAAGCGGCGCAAAAGGCCGTCAAAAACTACAAGGCTAAAGATTTCTCCTCGCCCTATTACTGGGCCGCCTTCATCCTCCTCGACGGCGATTGATGAGCATGGGCCATCAGGGTCCGAAAATCTTGTACCCAGCCTAGTTAAACAGGACAAATTTACGCGCAAAGAAGTTCCAGAAGAAAACGAGGGCGGTGGAAACAAGCTTCGAAAGCATATAATGCATGTGCAGGACATCCGTACCGACATACATGATCAGTTCGTTGAGTCCCAGTCCAATAATGCCGATCAGGGCGAAAACGGCAAACTCCATCCACCGGTTTTTAAGCTTGTTGTTGTCGAATACCCAAGCCGTGCTCAGCACATAGTTGCATATCAGGCCGAGAATAAAGGCGATTGCCGCCGATAACAGATAATGGAGCCCGCATACATCCGTCAGCAGCCAGAGGCTTCCATAATCGACAAGGAAGGCGGCACCTCCAACAAAGAAATACCTGAATAGCTGAAGGGCCAGTCCTGAAGCCTTACCAGTAAACAACTTATGAAGCAACTCACTCATGAATCGATCATTTTGCAAAGATAAAACATCCCCAACCAGCGCCAAGGCTGCTTATTTGCCTTCATGGTAATCCTTTTCGGTATTGACCGCCCAGATATTATCCTTTGACGTCACGCCCGCTTTCAAATTGCGCACACACTCCATGGCAGTGAGCATAGAGTGGTCCATATTGTTGTAACGGTGCTGCCCGTTGCGGCCGAGGCAATAGAGATTCCCGATACCATCCAGGAACTGCCTCACCGTGTCAAGTTCGTAGTAAGTACCGAAATAGGCGGGATAGGCCTTCTTGATTTTCACCTGACATGCGTCAATCACATCTTCGCGCTCCACGATATCAATCTTCACCATCTCATCTATAGCCATGCGGATGAAGGCTTCGCGGTCCATCTGCCAGAGTTCGTCGCCCTCCGTACAGAAATACTCGAGCCCGATCCACATCGTATTTTCGTAGTCCTTTACCATATAGGGCGACCAGTTGTTGAATATCTGGAGACGTCCCACCTTCACGTCACGCTCTTGAACATAAATCCACGTATCGGGGACGCGCTCCTGCCAAGTCTTTATCTTCGTCTTGTTCTTGATTTTCAATTTCTTCACGCAAAGGCCGACCGTAATGAAATCGCGATAAGGCAATCCGCTGGCAATGCGCTGCACGTCGGACGGTATCTCAATACCCTTCAAAGCGGCCGCCAGATCTTTGATCGGCATCGTGGAGATCAGACAGTCGCAAGCCACATGTTCGACCGAACCATCCGGTTTCCGATAATCAACGCCGGTCACCTCTCCGGATTCGACATGGATTCTAACCACCTCAGACTCCAGCCTGACTTCGCCTCCCCGCTTCCGGACCTCGCCGGCGACGATCTCCCAAAGCTGTCCTGGGCCATACTTGGGATAGATGAACTCTTCGATGAGCGATGTTTCCACTTGGTCGCCCACCCCGTCTTTCCCCTTTAAGGCCTTGTTCATCATATCTTTAAGCACGGCCGCTACGGAAATACCCTTCACGCGCTGACTACCCCAGTCGGCGCCCAGCCGGGAAGGATGAATGCCCCATACTTTCTCTGTATAGTCCTCGAAGAACATCTGATATAAGGGCTTTCCGAACCGGTTGATATAGAAATCCTCCAATGAGTTTTCCTTCCGCTTGTGAAGGACGGAAGCAAGATATCCGAAGCCGGCCTTGACAGTCCGGCCGACCCCCATGTTTGCAAAAGTACCTTTTGAAAGAGAAATGGGATAATCGAAAAATTTTCGAAGGAAAAAGATACGACTCACGCGATGCCGGAGCAAAATCACGCGGTCCTCCTTTTCTGGGTCAGGTCCACCCTCGTTAAGTTTCTTGTCATCAAGGCCAAGGAGGATGTCATCCTTGGATCGTGACCCTTGCACAGGCATCATACGGCCCCACCACTCCATTACCTCCCGATTTTTAGAGAAAAAGCGATGTCCGCCGATATCCATGCGGTTCCCATTGTAATTGATGGTCTGCGAGATACCACCTATCTGCGAGGTCGCTTCCAAGACGATAGGGTGCATATCGGTTTTGTCCAGCAACTCATAGGCTGCGGTCAACCCCGCAGGCCCGGCTCCGACGATGACGACAGGTTTCATGGCCCAAATCTGTTTATACTCAAATATTTTGCAAAGTTAGTTAATTCTTCGCATAAAAACTACCTGTTCATATCAGTGCTATGACTGAAAGCATAGGCCGTTGAGCCTGCGCCTTTTTATGACCCGATGGGGGACGGAAAGGAAAAAACACTTATATTTGTATAGTATCAAATCATCCGTTCATCATGGCTACCCCTCGTTTCTATCGCGCCTGTCTGATCGGGCTCTTCCTATTGCTGGCATGGCCCGGAATCGCGCAAACTCCTGATACAACAGCACTTCGTGCCAAAGTGGATTCGCTGCAAAACGAAGCCGCCGGCTTCGTCCAGCAAGGAGATTTTCAAAATGCAACCGAACGTTATCTGGAAGCCGCGCGGATCTGCGAGACATACTTCGTGAAGAATGATAAATCCTATGCGAACTGTCTCAACGGTCTAGGCATCTGTTCCATGTATAGCGGTGATTTCGACAAGGCTATCGGATACCATGAAAAGGCGCTTGCCATACGGAAGGAACTCCTGGGTGAAAACCATCCTGATTATGCGGCCAGCCTCAACAATATCGGGAATACCTACCTGGTTGCCCGCAATGCGAGAAAGGCGCTCGGATATCTCACCGAAGCATTGGAAATACGGCGTCAAGCCTTAGGTGAACTGCATCCTGATTATGCGGCCAGTCTCAACGGAACCGGTGCCTGTTACTGGGAACTGGGAGACTATGAAAAGTCTATCGAATACGGTGAAAAGGCCGCTGCAACCTTCCTTGAAATCGTCGGCGACAAGCATCCCTCGTATGGAATCTGTCTCAACAATATGGCTCTCCGTGCCAAGTACCTGGGCGACTACGGCAATGCGATTACGTATCTGACCAAGGCTTCCAACGCTTTCGCCGCATCGCTCGGGGAACAGCATCCGTATAATGCAGCATGCCTGAATAACCTGGCACTATGCTACCATGCACTGGGTAACTACGAGAAAGCTATCGAGTATTTTTCCAAGGCGCTGGATATCAATCGCACCGTTTACGGCGAGATTCATCCGGATTATGCAAGGAACCTGGACGGTTTGGCGAATAGCTACCGGTCAATCGGTGATTATGGACTAGCGATTCAATATCACGAGAAAGCGCTTGAGATCCGGCGTGAAATCTTTGGCGAGAATAATATGGATTACGCGGCCAGCCTGATCAATCTGGCACTCTGCTACGAGGATTGCGGTGATTTGGAAAAAGCGATTGAGTATCAGAAAAGGGGCGTCGAGTGCTGCCGGGAAGCCTTGGGTGAACATCATTTTGATTATGCGGAGTGTCTCTATATCCTCGCGTGCATCTATGAGGATTATGGCGAGCTCGAACAATCCCTTCAGTACTTTTCCCAGGCATTGGAAATCCGGCGTGAGACAGTGGGGGAGTTTCATGAAGATTATGCGCACAATCTTATAGCTGTCGGATCCATTTTTTACCGATTGGGAGAGCGTGACTCCACGGCCACCTATTTCAGGGCCTGTTCCCCTATCGCTTCCAAACTTGTGCTGGAAGCTTTCACCTATCTTCCCCAAAGCCAGCGAAGCATGTTCTGGAACAAGTTCAACACTTTCTTTACGGACTGGCTCCCGAAAGTTGTGCGCTTCCTCCCGGAAGACAAGCCCTACCTGTGCACTGTCTATGACGGAGCACTGTTCTCCAAGGGCCTGTTGCTGAACGCGGAAACAGCCTTACGCCAGCTGATCCTCGAAAGCGACGATGAAGATGCGCTGGCGCTGTATAACCGGCTCCTGATGGAGCGCATGCTTCTGGACCAACAGCGCACACAGCCTGCAGCAGATCGTACAATGCCCCTCGATTCCCTTGAAACCGTCTGTGAGACACTGGAACAGGAACTGCAACAGAAGAGCCGGGCTTTCGGAGACTATACGAAAAACCTGACCGTCACCTGGAAAGATGTCCAGGCCGCCCTCGGCAAACACGATATCGCCATCGAGTTCCTGGAGATTCCCGTAGCAGAGGATACGACCGTGTATGGCGCCCTCACGCTGAAAAAGGGGTATGATGCGCCTCATTTCATCGAATTGTTCGACTTGAAGGACCTGGAAGCCCTGAGGGCGAAGTATGCCGGGCGTCCGCATTCAGAAGGGTTGGTCATGGAGGACCGGGCCTTGTACGATATGGTATGGAAACCGCTTGAAGGAGAGCTGAAAGGCACGAAAAACGTTTTCTTCGGCCCCTCCGGAGAACTTTATCATATAGCCATCGAATATGCGGCCGGAGGGAAAAGACCTGTCATCAGGAAGAAGAACATTTACCGCCTGTCATCGACGCGTCAGTTGGCGGTGGAACGTGGCGTGGCGGAACGCAGCCGCTCCGCCGTGTTCGGCGGACTCAAGTATGGCGCTTCGGAAGAAGTGCTGCTGGCTGACAGCCGGAAATACACGCAGCGCAGCTTGCCGGAAGACGTGTTCTTCCACATCGATTCCCTGGACATCCGCGGTGCGGGCGGCGGCTTGATGGTCGCGGACCTGCCGGGAACGGAGACCGAAGCGCTGGAAATCGATGCCTTGCTCCGCATGGAAGGGCTGGACAACACGCTCCGCATGGGTGAGGAAGGCACGGAGGCCGCCTTCAAGGACCTGTCGGGACGACGGGAAAACATTATCCACATCGCCACGCACGGCTTCTATTGGAACGGCCATCAAGCCAGTCGCATCAACGAACGGCTCGGACGCAGTCTGGATGACGGCGCCGGCCGTCTCCAGGAAGACGCGTCAATGACACGGTCCGGCCTGCTGTTTACCGGAGCCAACAATACCTTGCGCGGCAGGGAAAACAAGGAGGGCGTGGACGACGGTATCCTGACGGCAAAGGAAATCGCGCAGATGGACCTTCGCGGAACGGACCTCCTCGTACTCTCGGCTTGCCAGACAGGCCTGGGAGAAGTGAGCGGAGAAGGCGTATTCGGCCTCCAGCGCGGCTTCAAGAAAGCCGGCGTCAACACCATCCTGATGAGCCTCTGGGAAGTCGATGACGAGGCTACAAGCCTGCTGATGACTTCTTTCTACAAGGCGCTGGCAAAAGGACTGTCGAAAGCGGACGCCTTGAAAGCGGCGCAAAAGGCCGTCAAAAACTACAAGGCAAAAGACTTCTCCTCGCCCTACTACTGGGCCGCCTTCATCCTCCTCGACGGCGATTGATGACCGTACCCATCAGGGTCCGAAAATCTTTTCCCGCATCGCGCAGGCCGTTGTGCCTGCGCTTTTTTTGATGTAGCGGTTCATGGTCGCCACGTGGGAGAAGCCACTCAGTTCGGCAATGTCCGCCGGAGGCAGGTCGCGATGATCTTCGCTGAGCATCAGTTCGATGGCGTATTGAGCCCGGAAGGAATTGACGAACTGGGCGAAATTCAGGCCGCGGCCCTGAAGCGCACGGGAAATATACGTCCGATTGGTCATCACTTCCCGCGCCATCTCGTCGCGGTTAAGGTCCTTGCGCAGGAAAAGCTTTTTTTCCTGCATCAACAGCTGCATTCTCGCATAGATCTCATCGTCGCTATGTCGCTTTCGCCTCATTTCTTTTGCGGTACTCCTTGCACCATTCCGCGGGCGTAAACCCGGTATTCCGACCGAAAGCCGTGTTGAAAGTCGTCATCGAGTTGAAACCGACCCGGCGACACAGTTGGGTGATGGTCAGCTCCGGGTTCTGGGCATAAAGCCGCATGGCCTCCCGCACCCTGTAGTAGTGGACCAACTGACAAAAGTTCTTGTTCAACTTGATTTTGATGGTCTGGGCTAGGTAGCTTTTATTGGTATAGAGCCGCTCGGCCAGGTCGCCGACCCGGATGTCCGGGTTGAGATAGAGTTTCTCCCGCTCGAGCACGTTGCAGAGCCGGTCTTTCAATTCTTCCATGTCGGAGTCTTTCAGGCTGGGACCGGCATCCTCCAGAATCCGGTCGGCATGGGGAATCGAACAGTCCTGCCGCGGATAGACCTGGGATGCCGGTTGTTTGTCTTCCGCTTCCGGGACTGCCTTTTTCCTGCGAAAAAAAAGAAAAATGAAAACCAGCGCCGCCGCCAGCAGCAAATAACCAATCAGAAGAAAAATCGTACTCATAGTTCCGTTTCATTAAATAATGAACGAAACTACAAACAAAACGGACGTTTTACACCATTCTCCGTATAATCGTCCTATAACAGTTTTCGAAGCGTTTGACGCTCAGTTACTTTGTAAACACCCCGATTTTTTCTGTTTTTTCCGGAAAAATCAAGATTCGTTATTCGGCATTGATGGCAAAGAGCACGGCCTCCTGGGTCTCCGAATGATTCGTCAGGATGATATGGGCCGTTGTCTCAGCCGGATAGGTACAGAAACAAGAATCGTTACCTTCAAAAGATGCCGTGACTGCCCCTGATAAAGAAAGAGCCGCGATTTCACAGTATCCCGAACATTCGACAGCCAGTTCCAGACGCTGGCCGGGCTGAAGGAGGTAGTAATTGCACAAGATGTTTCCACCGGAAAGTTTGTTATCCGTTGAAGGAGCCATCGGAACCGGCATATCGGCAATCTGGTCGGCAAACGGCAGGGATGGATCGAGATTGGCGGTCAAATCCACAAGGCAGAGCGGATCGAACAGGAAGTAACCGTTGAAAGACTGAGGCATGTAGGCCGTAACAAGGGGGAAATCATAACGGACCAGGCCCAGGCTGTCCAATCTGTCGGATACAGACAACAATAAATCCAAATCATTGTCGGCAATGGCCTGCCGGGCCAGCGCGAACGACTCCCGGAGCGGATCGAGCAACGTACCGGGCGTACCGGCCTGCAGCGGGATCCAATGCTGCCCCCAACTGCGATAGGTAACACCAGCCGACTGCATGTAGTTGACATCCTTGGGATTGTTCTTCGTAGAAATCTTCTCCCTCACGAACGCCAGGAAACTGGGCGTGACCGGACGGGCTTTGCTCTGCTGGTTTTCAATCAGCGACGAAAGGGTCCCGATTCCTTCTTTGAGCGTAAAGAGCGTTTCACCCTTCTCGTCGATGACCGTCAGCCGGCCATCCGCGGAAACCGATACGACGGCTTTCTCTGTCAATTGGTCACCCGGTCGTATGGGTGCGGCCTTTGCTTTATCCTTGGATACGACCTCCCCCTTCACGGTATAGACGAGATACGATTGCGCCAGGCACGGAAGCGAGAGGACGACACTGAGTGTGAAAGCTAACAAGTATTTCATACGAAGAAAATTAAGTGTAGATTGAATTCTGAATGAAACGCCCGGAATAACGTTTCGAAAGCGCGATGACCGAGGAACGATAGAGTTTCCTGCTTTCCAGCGTCAAAGCGAAAAGTGTCAATACGATGGCTATGTCTATGCAAAAGCCCCATTTCGTAAAGATGACGAAAGTCAGATACGTCAGGAGGGCGGAAAACAGGAACAAGGTGTTGCCGGGCACGATCCTCGACTCCCGCAGGAAGGTCGCCGGGACGGCGCGTCTGCCCTGCCCGGTCACTTTGACAAGGGCCTCCACCGTAACCTGGAAAAGGAAACACAAGACAAAGGCCAGGATCCAGTTGACCCAGGAAGGGAGATAACGCACTTTCTTCCCCAACAACGTATCGACGGTATAAGCCTGGATCATGACGCCGGGCATTTTACCCAGAGGAGAAACATGCGCATCCCGTTCTTCCCGGACACCGCCGAGCAAGACGATCTTACCCTCCAGGAAACCGGCTTCCTGCTCGATGTCATCGGGCGCAATCACACGAAAGCCGACATTCCGGTAGTTGATGAGCCAGTCCTCCCCATGATTTTCAAGGGAACGTCCGGCAAATTGCTCCACGATAGCCGCAGGAAAAGACTTGACCGTGTTCGGACCGAGCTTGTTCTGGATGCTGAGCTTGCGGACCGGCAGATTGTCCAGATTATTCTTCAGATTGGCATATCCTTCCCGGATCGGTAAACTGTCTGCAAAAAAAGAATGGACCGACGAGGAGAAGCAGCCAGCCTGTCTGTCATAATCCGTCAGTTTGCAAGTGAATATCATCTTATCACCGTATGTCCGGACGGCATCCACAAGCCGGGCGTTCCCTTCCCCATCCGACCGCAATCCCTCGAAAATCGCATCCACGCCCATGCAGGCGGGATCGCACAGCGCCACGCGTTCCAACAAAACAGCCAGATCGCCCCTGTCTTCGACATCGCTGATATCTACGACCGCAATGGCCGGACTCTCTTCGGAAGGGCCATAATGCTGGATATCGAAGAACAAATCGGTAACACTGAACGCCTTCCAGGCCCGGGATACAGGGTTGAGAAAAGAAAGGTTCAAGGTGACAAAAGATACCACCCCCAACAGGACGAAAGCCCCCACCACGATGAGGAGATGATCGCGATGGAAAAAGAAACGTCCGGGTGTTTTGGGAGCGGCCATAGCGGAACAGACGCTATTTCTTGATCGCGTCGAATCCGTAGCCGTACACGCCACTTACACTGCCCACCGAAATAAAGGCCTGGGGATCTTCCTCCTTGATCAGATTGAGCAAAAATTTCAGCTCCTGTTTCCTGGCTACCACCATCAGGACCGTAGATTCGGTCTTAGTGTACCAGCCTTTCCCCTGCAGCGCTGTCACCCCGCGATGGACGTCCACTGTAATGCGGTCTGCAATCTTTTCATAATTTTTCGAAAAAATAAAGATTTGTACAGACTGCTTGGAACCGGATACGAACAGGTCGAGCGCTACGCTGAAAACGCCGGCCATCACATAGCCGTACATCAGGTTGGCCACGCGTACACCCCAACTTCCTTCCGTCGGGACGATGAGGGACGAACCGATGATGAACACGTCGAGGATGAGCAGGATCTTGCCGGGTGAGATGGCCCGGTATTTTGTAATCATCAGCGCGATGATATCGGTACCGCCTGAACTGCCGCCCTGTGAGAAAGTGAGCGAAATGCCCAGTGCGGAAAGCGTACCGCCGATCATGACACTGAGCAGTTTGCCGTTGTCGAGGGCGATGATGCGGATGAACTCTTCCGGAATGACGAGGGGCAGGAAGCGCAGCAGCAGTGTGGTGACTACCATCGCATAGACGGTCTTCACGCCGAATGCCGGTCCCAGGATCTTCAGGGCAATCAGCAGCAGGATGCCATTGATGATGAAGAAAGAGTAGCTCACATTGAAGCCGGTACAGTACTGAATTACGGCAGAGATACCTGTCACGCCCCCGCCGACCAGCTGATGGGGAATGATGAAAACGACCCAAGCCAGTACATACAGGAGGAGGCCCAGGGTGATGATGGCGTAGGACTTGAAAGTCGACAGAAACTTGTTCTTCTCCATTAACAGACGATATTGATGATTTTGCCCGGCACGACGATCACTTTGCGGACAGCAGCGCCCTGCAGGTATTTTTCAGTATTGGCATCGGCACGGACTGCGGCTTCCACTTCCTCGCGCGTCAGGCTCTTGGGGAGTTCCAGCAGGAAACGGAGCTTGCCGTTGAACTGGACCGGATACTTTACGATGTCTTCGACAGTGAAAGCCGGGTTATAGACCGGGTAGGAAGCGAAACTGATGCTTTCCGTGTGTCCGAGCATCTCCCAGAGTTCCTCGGCAATGTGCGGCGCGAACGGACTCAGGACGATGACCAGTGGTTCCAGGATCTCCCGCTTGTTGCAATGGAGATCGGTCAGCTCGCTCACCGCGATCATGAACGCACTTACCGTGGTATTGAAGGAGAAGTGCTCGATGTCTTCCTGGGCTTTGCCGATCAGCTTGTGGAGGGCTTTGAACTCGGCCGGCGTCGCTTTCTCGTCGGACACGCAGAAGGTGTCGCGGTCAAAGAAGAGTTTCCAGAATTTGCGCAGGAAACGATGGACGCCGTCGATACCCTGGGTATCCCACGGCTTGGACTGTTCGAGCGGACCGAGGAACATCTCGTACATCCGGAGCGTATCGGCGCCGTAGCGTTCACACACGTTGTCCGGGTTGACCACGTTGAACATCGACTTGCTCATCTTTTCGATGGCGCTGCCGCAGATGTATTCACCGTCCTCGAGGATGAACTCGGCCGTCGCGAAATCAGGCATCCAGCGACGGAAGGCTTCACGGTCGAGCCGGTCACCCGACACGATGTTCACATCAACGTGGATCTCGGTCGTATCATACTGGTCCTTAAGTCCATACGACACGAAGGTATTGGTATTCTTGATCCTGTACACAAATTTGCTCTGGCCTTGGATCATACCCTGGTTGATGAGTTTCTTGAAAGGTTCCTGTTCGCAGACGTAGCCACAGTCATACAGGAACTTGTTCCAGAAGCGGGAATAGATGAGGTGGCCCGTGGCATGCTCCGTGCCGCCGATATAGAGGTCCACGTCACGCCAGTATTCGTCGGCCTGGCGGCTCACGAGAGCCTGGTCGTTGTGCGGATCCATGTAGCGCAGATAGTAGGCGCTACTGCCCGCGAAGCCGGGCATGGTGCTGGTTTCAATGGGATAGCCTCCGTAGGTCCAGTCTTTAGCACGGGCCAACGGCGGTTCGCCACTTTCGGTGGGCAGGAACTTGTCCACTTCCGGAAGCTGCAGCGGCAGACAGTCCATGGGCATGGCCTGCGGGATACCGTCCTTGTAGTAGATCGGGAACGGTTCGCCCCAATAGCGCTGGCGGGAGAAGATCGCGTCGCGCAGGCGGTAATTGACCTTACGACGGCCCAGGCCATGCGCCTCGACATAATCGATGGCAGCCGGGATGGCTTCCTTGACGGTCATGCCATTGAGGAAGCCGGAATTGCACATGATGCCTTCCTTGGCGTCAAAACTGGACTCGGAGATGTCGCTGCCTTCCACTACAGGCACGATGGGCAGGTTGAAAGTCCTGGCGAAAACGTAGTCACGGCTGTCATGCGCAGGCACGGCCATGATGGCGCCGGTACCGTAGCCGGCCAGCACGTATTCCGAAATCCAGACGGGCACTTTTTCGCCCGTCAGGGGATTGAGGGCGTAAGAGCCCGAGAATACGCCTGACGCCTTGCGGGTCTCGGCAATACGCTCCCGCTCGGTCTTCTTTTTGGCCTGAAGCAGATAGGCCTCGACGGCCTCCTTCTGCTCCGGCGCCGTGAGTTTCTCCACCCATTCGCTTTCGGGTGCGAGTACCATGAAGGTCACGCCGTAAATCGTATCAGCCCGGGTGGTGAAGATGGTCATCTCATACTCCTTGTCGCCGTTGAACACGTGGAACACCATCTCCGCACCCTGGCTCTTGCCGATCCAGTTGCGCTGCATCTCCTTGAGGGAGTCGGTCCAGTCGAGCTGGTCGAGGCCGGCAAGCAGCCGTTCGGCATAGGCGCTCACGCGGAGCTGCCATTGCTTCATCTTTTTCTGTTCCACCGGAAAGCCGCCGCGCACGGAATAGCCTTCCTTCACCTCGTCATTGGCCAGTACGGTTCCCAGCTGCGGGCACCAGTTGACAGCGGTCTCGCCCAGGTAAGCGATGCGGTACTGCATCAGCAGGTCGGACTTTTCCTTCTCGGAAAGACCGTCCCAGCGGCCTTCCGCCTTGAACTTGGTAATCAGGGTGTCGATCGGCTCGGCTTTGTCGGTCTCGGGATTGTACCAATGGTTGTACATTTCGAGGAAAGCCCACTGCGTCCACTTGTAGTAAGCGGGATCGCAGGTACGCACTTCGCGTTCCCAGTCGTAGGAGAAGCCGATACGGTCCATCTGCTGCCGGTAGCGGGCAATGTTCTGTTCGGTGGTTTTGGCAGGGTGCTGTCCGGTCTGGATGGCATACTGCTCGGCCGGAAGGCCGAAAGCGTCGTACCCCATCGGGTGCAGGACGTTGAAACCCTTCAAACGCTTGTAACGGCTGTAGATATCGCTGGCGATGTAGCCGAGCGGATGGCCGACATGCAGGCCGGCTCCCGAAGGATACGGGAACATATCCAGCACGTAATATTTGGGACGGGAAGGGTCAAGCTGAGCCCGAAACGTATGATGCTCAGCCCAATAAGTCTGCCATTTCTTCTCAATACTGGCGAAATTGTAATCCATTGCGTGTCGTTTTAAGCCGCAAAGATAATGATTTCCAGCGAGGAATGCTTACTTTTTCAGGCGGAACTCGACCGGAATGACCATCAATGTGCGGACCTTCAAGCCCTTGATCTGGCCGGGAATCCATTTCGGGGAAACCGACACCACGCGGACAGCCTCATCGTCGAGACGGTCATCGATGCCGTGCTCGACCTTGACGTTCGTCACGCTCCCGTCTTTCTCGATGATGAAGCTCACCAGCACCTGCCCCTGCACATTCTGCTCGATGGCACTGGCGGGATATTTCAAATACTTATAGACCCAACTCTGCAGGAAATGTTTCTCATTGGAATGGAAGAACTGCGGCCGCATGTCACATTCCGAAACGGAATACACTTTTTCGGCACGGGCTGCGCGGGCCGCCGGATCGCCGTCGGCCGTGGAAATCTCATCCTGGGCCGAGAGGACCTGCAGGAAATGGTAGAGATAATTGCAAGCGGACTCCATGGCTGCATAATCGAGCAGCCGGGGCGTGTCTTTGATGGTCCGGTGCTCGCGGGCCGGACCGGTCGTGAAGAGGAAGACCGGAATCTTCCGCTCATAGAAAGAGAGATAATCGGAGGAAAGGGGCGGACGTTGCGTTACGGTCGGCAGCGTGACAACCGGCGTTTCGCGGGTCTTGTCGAAAACGTAGTCGCGGTCCACGGGCGCAAGTTGGGTGAAGCATTGGAACGGGTTGGACTGGCCACCCCGGCCCAGGGCGTTGAGATCGACCATGGCTTTTACGTCGCGGATCTGTTCGAAAGCCCGGTTTACGAAATACCAGGAACCGGCCATCCCCTGCTCCCCGGCCCCGAATCCGACAAAAAGGATGGAACGGCGGAACAGGCCCTGGTACTGCGCCACCATCCGGGCCAGCTCAATGAGGACGGCGACGCCGGACGCATTCGCATCGGCGCCGGGAAAAACCTGGACGACAGGCTCTCCGTCAATCATCAGCGTGTGCGTCCCAAGATGGTCGTAACGGGCACCTACCACGATATACTCCTCGCGGAGTTGCGGATCGGCGCCTTCCACGATGCCGACGATATTCTGTGAAGCGATCTCGTCGCTTCCCGCATCCCCGGCGATCCGGAAATCCTGGCCGAGACTGTCCGTCAGCATCAGCACGCCCGCTTCACGCAGCGCGGAATAGAGATAGCGGGCCGCCGCACGTTCCCCGTCACTGCCTGCCCGACGGCCATCCAGTTCTTCCGCGCACAAGTTGTCCACATGGCCGCGCAGTGCAGGCGCAACAGCAAAATTCTGTGCGGCAAGGCTTGCCGCACAGAATTCCAGCACGAAAAATATGATCAGTCTCCTTTTCAACTATTTCTTGTAGAACGGCATCTTCACCACTTCGGCTTTCAGCAGTTTGCCGCGCACTTCGATGAAGATTTCGCTGCCGATCTTGTTGAAAGGTACATTAACATAACCCATGCCAATCGCTTTCTTCACGGTCGGGCCCATGGTACCGGAGGTCACATGGCCGATCTTGTTGCCCTCGGCGTCGCAGATGGGCATCTCATGACGGGCGATGCCGCGGTCCACCAGTTCAAAGCCCACGAGTTTGCGGGTCAGGCCGGCCGCTTTCTGGTCGAGCAGGAACTGCTTGTCGATGAAGTCACCCTTCACGTCGTTGAACTTGGTGATCCAGCCCAGACCGGCCTCAAGCGGAGAGGTCGTGTCGTCGATATCGTTGCCGTAGAGGCAGAAGCCCATTTCCAGGCGGAGCGTGTCGCGGGCGCCCAGGCCGATCGGCTGGATACCGAACGGTTCACCGGCCTCGAAGACCGCTTTCCAGAGCTGGTCGCCGTATTCGTTGGGGGCATAGACCTCGCATCCGCCGCTGCCGGTATAGCCGGTGGTGGAGAGGATGGCACCCGGGATGCCGGCGACTTCCAGTTCCTTGAACGTGTAGTATTCCATCGACAGGACGTCTTCCTTGCAGAGTTTCTGCATCACTTCCATGGCCTTGGGGCCCTGGATGGCCAGCTGGCAGGTAGCGTCGGAGGCGTTCACCAGGTCTTTGCCGATCTCCAGCCCGAACTTCGGCGCGATGCTGCAAAGGTGGTTCCAGTCTTTTTCAATATTGGCAGCATTGACGGCCAGCAGGTATTTCTCCGTGCTGAAGCAGTAGGCGATGAAATCGTCCACGATGCCGCCTTTGCCATTAGGGAAGCAAGTATACTGCGCCTTGCCCGGGAAGAGGACCGAGGCATCATTGGAAGAGACATACTGCAGGAACGGGAGCGCCTTGGGACCCTTGATCCAGATCTCACCCATGTGGGAGACATCGAAGACACCGACACCTTCGCGCACGCAGGCGTGTTCTTCATTGATACCCTTGTACTGAATCGGCATGTTGTAGCCGGCAAACGGAGCCATCTTCGCACCCAGCGCGATGTGCTTCTCGGTAAATACGGTATTTTTCATATTTCTTTGTGTAGTTTTTGATTCGTGTTGTAAACCCAAGGATCGGAAGGGGCAATGCCGAGTTTCTTGAGGGCGGCCATGTCGCGGCGGACGACCTCAAGCGAATCGCTGCCTTCGACGCAGACCACGGTCAGGCCGCTCTTGAAATCGAAGGTGCGGACCGGAAAGCCGTTTTCTTTCAGCTTATCGACAAAGATTTGCGCACCGGAGGCTTCCTTGAAGGCACCGGCCACGGCATAATAGCGTTTCAGCACAGCAGCTTGCGCCGCAGCGGCGGCCGCCTGTTCCGCTTCGAGGCGCGCCTGCTCGGCGGCCTGTGCGATGGAATCGCGGACAGCCTGCTCGCGGGCTTCCTTCGCCAGCCGGATCGCCGTCAGTTCGGCGGATGTGGGCTTTCCCAGCGAAGCACGGACCAGGTCGCAACCCGGTGCAACGGCCAGCAGGACGGCCAGCAAAAGCCAAGCGAAAAGATGTTTTCTCATAATCGAACAAAGATAGCACAAAAAACGCATAAAAAGCGTAACTTTACATTCCAAATTGAAACGAATGCGCAAAACCCGGCGGAAAATACTTGCCCTCCTGCTTGGCCTGGCCTTGTGCCAGACGGCGGCGGCGAGCCTGCCCGATACGGTCCGCATCGTCATCGTGGGCGACGTGATGTCGCACGGGCCGCAGGCCATGGCAGCCCTTCGTCCCGGCGGCGACCGGAGCAATCCGGACGATTACGACTACACGGCCTGTTTCCGTCATGTGCAGGACCGGTTCGATGCGGCCGATTTCCTGGTTGCCAACCTGGAGTTTCCTTGCGGCGTCAAGCCCTATTCCGGCTTTCCATTCTTTTCCGCACCCCAAAGCCTGGCCTATGAAGCCAAGCGCTGCGGCATCGACTTGTTCCTGACCGCCAACAACCATATCTGCGACCAGGGCCGGGTCGGGATGGACAGCACCTATGTCATCTATTCCCGCCTGGGCGTGCCGTTTACTGGTTTCTACCGCTCCGAAGGGGAAGAATACGAGACCAATCCGATGATCGTGGACATCCACGGCATCCGGGTGGCCTTCGTCAACTTCACTTACGGGACCAACGGCATTCCCGTGCCGCAACCCTACCGGGTGAACCTGCTCGACTCCACCCACGTCCAGGAGGTCCTGGCCCGCGCTAAGGACCGGGGCGCAGAGCTGACCATCGCAATTCCGCACTGGGGCGAAGAATACCACCAGACGCCCAGTGCCCAGCAGCGCCGCTGGGCAGAAATGCTCTTCCGCCACGGCGTGGATGCCATCGTAGGCGGCCATCCCCATGTCGTCCAGCCGGTCGAATTCAAGCCACCCCACGTCATCGCCTGGTCGCTCGGCAATTTCATCTCCAACCAGAGCGACATCTTCACGCAGATCGGAATGTTGTTCGAACTGGTCGTCGTGCGGGATACCCGGGGACAGGTGTCCATCGCTGAAGCCAATCCCACCTATACCTGGTGCAGCCGGAGACGCATGCTGGAAAAGAACTATACCGTCATCCCCATCCTCGACTGGATCGGCCGGCGCGACGAGTGGCTCGACAAGAGCGACTATGACAAGATGGTCCGCGAATGGGAAGCCTTTAAAAAGAAATTTGATCTATAGCCTCTATGGAAAAACTGATCCTCCTCGAAGAAATCGACCCGGTCGACATTTATGGTGTCAACAACAAGCTGTTTGACCTGCTTGCCGCCCACTATCCCAAAGTCAAGGCCATCGCCCGCGGGGCGGAGATCTATCTCATGGGCCCCCAGAGCGAACTCGACGACTTCGAAGAGAAAATCAAGTTGCTGCGGCAGAAACGGATGACCAAGAGCGTCCTGAACGAATACGATGTGGAAGCCCTCTTCGAGGGGAGCGACCGCAGTGCCGAAGCAGGGCCGGTTCAGATCGGTCCCGGCGTGGACAGCATCATCTTGTACAGCAACGAGGGACGCCCCATCAAGGCCCGTACGCCCAACCAGAAACGGATGGTTGCCGAGGCTGCCCGCAACGACCTGGTCTTCGCCATCGGTCCTGCCGGCAGCGGCAAGACCTACACGGCCATTGCCCTGGCGGTCCGCGCCTTGAAAAACCGGGAGGTGCGGCGGATCATCCTCACCCGTCCCGCTGTGGAAGCCGGCGAACGCCTGGGTTTCCTGCCCGGTGACCTGAAGGAAAAACTCGATCCCTATCTCCAGCCGCTCTACGATGCGCTGGGTGATATGATTCCGGCCAAACGGCTCCAGTCTTTCATGGAGGAAGGGATTATCCAGATTGCACCGCTCGCCTACATGCGCGGCCGCACACTCGACCGGGCCTTCGTCATCCTCGACGAGGCCCAGAACACCTCACTCGGACAACTCAAGATGTTCTTGACCCGCATGGGCTGCGACGCCAAATTCATCGTTACGGGCGACGCTACCCAGATCGACCTGCCCAACAAGAACGACTCCGGGCTGCTGCGCGGGATTCAGCTCGTGCGGGACATCAAGGGAATCAGTATCGTGGAATTCGGGAAGGAGGATATCGTCCGGCACCCGCTCGTCACAAAGATTGTGGATGCGTTCGAACGCATCTGACACTGGCGCGCATATCCGTTTTCGACGTATAGCTCATCGGGAAATCAGGCCGTTCGCAATAGATGTAGCGATAATAGGCCTGGTCCGCATTGCGCTCCGTGGCACTCCACCAGCAGCCATAGGACTTGACACCGGAGAATTCGGTGTCCCAGGAATTGGCAAACGTATAGCCCAGCGGCATGGCATTCCAGCCGAAATCATTGGAATGCACGTTGTCGGGGGTATAGGGCCACATCCGCACGTCATTGAAGCGGACATCAGCAGATGCCTTGGCGCCCAGACCGGTCCAATTGCTGAAGAAATCGAGGGGCTCGCCGCCATTGAGCGCGGCGGACAGGGATTCCCAGTCTTCCTGTGTCGGAACGCGCCATCCTTCCGGACACACATGGTCTGTCATGGCCTCCTGCCAAGTGTAGAAACTGCCGAACAGCGGGGCGGCTGACCGGGAAGCGCGGAAAGGGACACCGCTGCCCTGCCAGGCCAGGTTCTGGTTGAACCAGTCCAGTCCGCCCAGCGTCACATAGCCGTAGCGGCGGCCGTCACGCTCGTCCACAAACGACGCAAGGCTGCGGTGCAGGCCGGTAAGGGACGTGTTCCAGGTCGTATCGATGGTCGTCACGTCACGGGCTGTGGAAAGGCTGTAAAAACCCATTGCATAGGCATGCGCAGACACGCGGAACATACCCAGGCTGTCCGGGAACTGGACCGTGATGGTATTGCCCACGAGCGTATCAGAATAGACGCCGGAGATATACCACTTGTAATACGCATCTTCCGGATAGATGATACCGGAGGCGGACATCGTGACCGTCTCGCCTTTGAGCACATAATAGGGAATATCGTATGTCACTTCGCCGGACATGGAAGGAAGGGTCGTTTCCTCTTCTTCTTCCTTGCAGGAGACAAGCCCCGCAGCCAGTGCGAGCACCAGGGTCAGCCAGCCGGTTATTTTGGTCAGATTCATCTGTATCCTGTGTATTACAACTTGCAAAGATGCACAAATAATCGTAATTTTGCAAGAAATGTACCGTTCTGCCCTCCTGCTCCTCCTATTTTCGCTGCTGCTTGCCTGCAGCTGCGAAAGGACACAGCCCTACGTCCGCATCGAGGGGTTCGCCCAAGGGAGCACGTACCATGTTATCTGCAGGCCCGTGCGCGGATACACCGAGAAAGCGTTGCGGGCACGGATCGACAGCCACCTCACAGCCATCGACGTCTCACTGAGCGGCTACAACAAGGGATCCCTGCTTTCCCGCCTCAACGCGGGGGAAGACCTGCCCCTTGACAGCCTTTTCATCGGCTGTTTCCTCCGTTCCCAAGAAATCTGGGCGGAAACGGAAGGAGCCTTCGACCCCTCGGCAGCCCCGCTTTTCGACCTCTGGGGATTCGGCTTTTCCAACAAGCGCACCGTTACCCAGACTGCCATCGATTCCATCCTGTCTTTTGTCGGCATGGACCATCTCCGGTTGGAGGAACGGGCTGAAGGAACTTTCCTGGTTCGGGACGATCCGCGCTGCCAGCTCAATTTCAATGCCATCGCCCAAGGCTATTCCTGCGATGTGGTCGCCCGGTGGCTCGATTCCATCGGCTGTACGGACTATCTGGTGGATATCGGCCGGGAAATCCGCTGCAAGGGCGTCAATGCTTCGGGAACGGCGTGGCATATCGGGCTTGACCGGCCTTCCGACGGCAACATGGAGGAAGGAAAAGACCTGCAGGCCATCCTAGAAGTGACCGACTGCGGCATCGTGACTTCGGGCAACTACCGCAAATTCTACATCGAGGACGGACAGAAATTCGCCCATACCATCGACCCTTCATCCGGCCGGCCCGTTTCGCACAATCTACTGAGTGCCACCGTCGTAGCCAAAGATGCCGCGACGGCGGACGCGTATGCCACCTGGCTGATGGTCATCGGCGTGGAGCGGGCGCGCGCCCTCCTTGCCAGCCGGCCCGACCTCGAGGCCATGCTGGTCTATGACCAGGACGGGCAGATGCAGACTTTCCAGACAGACAATCTAAAAACTCAATGATACCATGAACCGAAGAGACTTCCTCAAGACTTCCGTACTCGGTGCTGCAGCCCTCGGCCTGACCGGTGTGACGGGATGCAAGGTAAAGACCACGTATTCTTTTGACACCATCATCAAGAACGGTGTCATCCATGCCGGAGACGGAAAGAACCCGATCCAGGGCGACATCGCCATCCGGAACGGAAAGATCGCAGCCATCGGCAAAGATCTGGGAACCAATGCTCCGACCCTTGTGGATGCGGAAGGACTCATCGTATCGCCGGGCTTCATCGACATCCATACGCACACCGACACCAATCTGTTCGACGCGCCCAAAGGCGACAGCCGCATCTATCAGGGTATCACCAGCGAGGTAGGCGGCAATTGCGGCTACTGTCCGTTCGTCTATTCGGATGAGGCCTGGGAAGGACGCAAAGACCGTCCTCGCCATGGCGGTCCGGCCTGGCGCAACATCGACGGCTTTTACCAGCGTCTGACGGAAAACAAGATCGGTATCAATTATTCCAGCCTGGTCGGCCACGGTGACGTACGCGAAGCGGTGGTCGGACCCTACAATGTACCGGCAAGCGACGACGACCTGAAGAAGATGTGTGCCATCCTCGACCAACAACTCTCGCTGGGCGCCATCGGCTTGTCTTATGGACTTGAATACGCTCCCGGCTGCTACAGCGACACGCGTGAAATGGTAGCGCTCAACCAAGTGGTAGCCAAACACAACGCCCTCTATACCATCCACATGCGCAACGAGGACGACCATGTGCTCGAAGCCATGGACGAAGCCATCGAAGCTGCCCGCAAGTCCGGCGCCCGCCTGGAGATTTCCCACCTCAAAGCCCAGAACCCGGCCAATTTCGACAAGATCGACCGGATGCTGAAAAAGATTGACGACGCCTATGCCGAAGGCATCGATATCGCGTTCGACCGCTATCCCTACACGGCGTTCTCCACCGGTTTCACTTCGTTTATTCCCATCGAACTGAGGGACGGCACAAGTGAAGACATCTACGCCCGCCTGAACGACAAAGAGACCTGCCAGAAGATCCGCCAATATGCCTACAGCCGCCTCGAGCGCTTCGGCGGTCCCCAGCAGGTGGTCGTTGCCGGCTGCACCGACCCTGCCAACGCGGTCTATGCTGGCAAGAACCTGGCCGAGTGCTGTAAGATCTCCGGCATGGACGAGTGGGAGATGATCCGCTACCTGCTCATCTCCGAAAAGCTGGCGGTGAACCAGGCTACCTTCGCCATGAAAGAGGACAATCTCAAGAAAATCTACGCCCATCGGCTCTCGATGCCTGCCTCCGACGGCAGCGTCTATTCGCCGGAAGGCGTGTTAGGCAAAGAATTGCCGCATCCGCGTTCGTATGGCACGTTCCCGCGCTATTTCGAGCAATTTGTACGGAAAGACAAAGTGGTCGACATGGCCACGGCCATCTGGAAGTGCACCGGCCTGCCCGCTTCCCGCGCCAAGTTCAAAGAGAGGGGGCTCCTCATCCCCGGCTATGCGGCCGACATCACGGTCTTCAATCCGGAAACGATTGCCGATCTGGCGACCTACGCCCAGCCTCACACGTTCCCGGCCGGTATTGCGCATGTCTTCGTCAACGGGGTCCATACCATAAAAGACGGCGCCCACACAGGAGAGCTGGCGGGCGTCGTATTGGGAAATGAGTTCCTGAGCCGGTAGTAAATCAGAAGTGGAATTTCACACCGAACTGGGCAATGCCTTTCATGCCGGCGCCCAGTTCGAGGAAACCGCTGAACTGACGGCCGACTTCCATGCCAATCAGGGAAATATGGGCGGTCGGTGCCCAGATATTACCGCTATATTCTTCGACCAGGTTGGTATTGAGGCACATCGCACCAAGTCCGATTTTGGAATACATGCCAAAGATGTCATAACGGAACCAGTTCAGTTTGGCATCCACCATCATCGAATAAATATTGACAGAGACAGCCGTCAGCTGGCCGGTGTTATCGGACAGGTTGGCACTTATCCGATTGAAGCCGAAATGGCCGCCAAGACCCACGACCTTGTTGAAATGATAGATATAGCCCAGATTGAGGACACCTTTGGATCCACCGCTCTTCAAGGCGATATAGTCGCCATCCGTGAACTGTTCGACCAGTTCAAACGTATTGATCAAGTTGGCAGTAGCGGCGCCAATCAAGGAAACGCCGTAGCTGAAAGAAATCTCGTTGGGGCAGATTTCATTGATATTCTGCGCTTTCGCAGAAGGAGCCGCCAGAAGGCAGCCGATGGCCAGAAGGCCCATGAACATTTTTTTCATCGTATCGTAAATAGCAAATATCAGGATTGGTATTTGGCAGTCTGCTCCCGGATCAGTTCGTCCAGCACACCCGGATCGAAATAGTTGATCCGCATGGAGCGTTTGACAGCGGCGAGGGTCTCTGCAGCCGCGGCGCGGGCCGCTTCGGAACCTTTGCGAAGCACTTCATACACATAGGGAATATTCTGTTCCAGTTCCTTGCGGCGCCGGCGGATCGGCTCGAGGGTCTCATTGAGCACGGCATTCAGGAAGTTCTTGCACATGACATCGCCCAAACCGCCGGCCCGGTATTGCGCCTTCACCTCGTCGAGGCTATGGAAATCGAAAGAGACCTTCCGGCCATGGAAGCAGTCGCCATAGCGCTCGAAATGTTCGGGACGGCAGAAGGCGTCGAGATAAGTGAAGACCGTGTTGCCCTCCACCTTGCCTGGATCGCTCACCTGCAGGTGGCCCGGGTCAGTGTACATCCCGCGTACCTTGGCCGCAACCTCTTCGGCTGAATCAGAGAGATAGATGCAGTTGCCCAGCGACTTGCTCATCTTGGCCTTGCCGTCGGTGCCGGGCAGGCGCAGGCAGGCCGCGTTGTCGGGCAGCAGGATCTCCGGTTCTACCAGGGTGGGACCATAGGTAGCATTGAACTTGCGCACAATCTCGCGAGTCTGCTCAATCATCGGCTCCTGGTCCTCGCCCACCGGTACGGTGGTTGCCTGGAAGGCGGTGATGTCAGCCGCCTGGCTGATTGGATAGCAGAAAAAGCCGACCGGCGTACCCGCCTTGTTATCAGCCCCTTCTGCATCGTTGAAACCGCGCATCTGGATCTCGGCCTTCACAGTCGGATTGCGCTGGACGCGCTGCACCGTGACAAGGTTCATATAGAAGAAAGTCAACTCGGTAAGCTCGCTCACCTGCGACTGGATGAAGAGCACGGATTTTTCCGGATCAAGGCCGCAGGACAGGTAGTCGAGCGCCACCTCGATAATGTTCTGCCGCACCTTTTCCGGATTGTCGGCGTTGTCGGTGAGTGCCTGCGCATCGGCGATCATGATAAAGATCTTGTCGAAGGCGCCGCTGTTCTGCAGTTCGACGCGCCGTCGGAGCGAACCGACATAATGGCCTATATGGAGCCGTCCGGTGGGTCTGTCACCGGTCAGGATAATCTTTTCCATCTATAAAGCTCTTAATCTTTGACTGTCTTGAGTTTCTCGCGGATCTGGGCCTCAATTTCATCGGCCAGCTGCGGGTTGTCGCGGAGCAGGTTCTTGACCGCGTCACGGCCCTGCGCCAGTTTGGAGTCGCCATAGCTGAACCAGGATCCGCTCTTCTTGATGACGTCGAGTTCCACGCCCAGGTCCACGATCTCGCCAATATGGGAGATGCCTTCACCGAAGACAATGTCGAACTCGGCTTTCTTGAACGGCGGGGCCATCTTGTTCTTGACGATCTTGGCGCGGGTGCGGTTGCCTGTCGCGTCTTCACCGTCCTTGAGGGTGGTGACGCGGCGCACGTCGATGCGTACCGAAGCGTAAAACTTGAGGGCGTTGCCACCCGTTGTCGTCTCGGGATTGCCAAAGAGGATGCCGATCTTCTCGCGCAGTTGGTTGATGAAGATGCAGCAGGTATTGGTCTTGGCGATGTTGGCCGTGAGTTTGCGGAGGGCCTGGCTCATCAGGCGTGCCTGCAGGCCGACCTTGTTGTCACCCATCTCGCCTTCAATCTCGGCTTTCGGCGTAAGGGCGGCCACCGAGTCGATCACGATAATGTCGATGGCGCCGCTGCGGATGAGGTTGTCGGCAATTTCGAGGGCCTGCTCGCCGTTGTCCGGCTGCGAGATGAGCAGCGTATCGATGTTGACACCCAGATTGACCGCGTAGGTGCGGTCAAAGGCATGCTCGGCGTCGATGATGGCGGCGATGCCGCCCTGTTTCTGGGCTTCAGCGATGGCATGGATGGCCAGGGTGGTCTTGCCGCTGGATTCGGGTCCGTAGATCTCGATGACCCGGCCACGCGGATAACCGCCGATGCCGAGGGCGTGGTCCAGCGCGATGGAACCTGTCGCGATCGTTGACACTTCCGCGGAAGGCTGGTCGCCCATCTTCATAATGGTACCTTTGCCGAAATCCTTCTCGATCTTGGCAATCGTGGCCTGTAGCGCTTTGAGTTTCTCCGCGTTCTTGCCGGCTCCGCCCGTCATTTCTTCATTGTCTTTTGCCATGTTTCTTTGCTTGTTTAAAGGTTAGTGGATCGCTGACACGTTCCGTCTATCACGCAAAGATACAATTTTTGTGGGAAATTGCCGTCGTTTGTCGTAAATTTGCAGATAGACCCGATTGTACGCCGATGAAAGAGGTTTTATTGGGAAAAACGCTGGCTGAACTGCAGGAAATCGCCTTGCAGAACGGCCTGCCTGCCTATGCGGGCAGGCAACTCGCGCAGTGGCTGTACCAGAAACGGGTCACGGACATCGCGGCGATGACCAACCTGTCGAAAGCGGTACGCGCTACGCTGACCGAACGTTACGAAGTGGGACGCACAGCGCCCGTAGAGGCCTTTACATCCCGTGACGGTACACGTAAATACCTCTTCCCTACCCGGGTTGCCGACAAGTACATCGAGGCCGTGATGATCCCGCAGTATGAGGACGGGTCTGAAGGCGGCATCGCCCGGGCCACGGTCTGCGTTTCCTCCCAGATCGGATGCAAGATGAACTGCCGCTTCTGCATGACCGGCCGCGGTGGCTTCCATGGACATCTCTCGGCCGCGGAAATACTCTCCCAACTGCTGAGTATCGACGAAGCGGACCAACTGACCAATGCGGTCTTCATGGGGATGGGCGAACCGCTCGACAACTGGCCGGAGGTTTCCCGTGCCCTCGAAGCCATCACCGCTGACTGGGGGCTGGCCTGGAGCCCGAAGCGGGTGACCCTATCCACCATCGGTGTTATTCCGAAACTGAAACTGTTCCTGGAAGAGAGCCGCTGCCACCTGGCCGTAAGCCTGCACAATCCGTTCCCCCAGGAGCGGGCCGAACTGATGCCCGTCCAGAGGACATGGACCCTCCAGGATGTTCTCGCCTTGATCCGCCAATACGACTTCACCGGCCAGCGCCGCGTCAGCTTTGAATACACGATGTTCGCCGGCGTCAACGATACCCCGCGCCATGCCGACGCCCTGGCCCGCCTGCTGCGCGGCCTCCCTTGCCGGGTCAACCTGATTCGCTTCCATGCCATCCCCGACTCTCCGCTCCACACCTCAAGTCCGGAAGCCATTGCCGCCTTCCAGACACGGTTGCAAGGAGCCGGCATCACCACGACTCTGCGCGCCTCGCGCGGAGAGGATATTTTCGCTGCCTGCGGCCTGCTCGCAGGAAAAGGACTCAAAAAGAACACGCACAACCCATGAAACGCACTCTGGTCCTCGCTTTCCTCCTTCTTTTCCTCACCCCGTCCCTCCGGGCTGAAAACGACTACCCGGCACCCCCACCCCAGCGGCAAAGGCCCAAAGTGGGTCTCGTCCTCTCTGGCGGCGGCGCCAAGGGTATGGCACACATCGGCGCCCTGAAAGCCATCGAGGAACTGGACATCCCCATCGATTATGTGGTCGGCACCAGTATCGGTTCCATCATCGCCGGCATCTACGCACTGGGCTATTCGGCCGACGAACTGGATACGCTCGTGCGCTCCCAGGACTGGGACCTTTTGATGAAAGACCGCGTATCCCGGGAGAAGGCCTATTACACGCACAAAAAAGAAGAAGACCAGTTTATCGTCCGATTCCCATTCATGAACCGCCAGATGCTCCGGAAGGAGACAGAGGCAAACGCAGAGAAAAAAGAGTTGGGCGTCTTGCGAAACTTGCCTTCCGCCCTGGTTGCAGGCCACAACCTGGACCAGCTTTTCACCAAACTTTCGGTCGGTTACCAGGATGACGTCGATTTCAACACACTGCCCATCCCCTTCGCTTGTGTGGCCGTTGACCTCAATACCAAGGAAGAAGTAGTATTTCACAGCGGCAACATCGTAACTGCCATCCGCGCCAGCATGTCCATTCCGGGCTATTTCGCCCCGGTCCAGATCGGCGACCAGTTCCTCATCGACGGTGGCATGCGCAACAACATGCCCGTTGACGTGGCCAAAGAAATGGGCGCCGACTATATAATCTGCGTGGACCTGCACCATTTCAAGAAAGAGCGGCCCGACAACGACCAGACCCTCCCGGAAATGTTCGCGACTATGCTTACCATGATGAACGGCGATAAATACCAGTCGGGCCGGGCGAATTCCGACATCCTCATCGAGCCCAATACCAGCGCCTATGGTGTGCTCGATTTCGACGAAAGGAGCGTGGATGCCCTCATCGACAGCGGCAGGGTAGCCGCCAGCCGGGTCTATCCGAAACTCCGGTCGCTGGCCGAACACTTGAAAGAATACCCCGACGAAAAGACCGTCCGCCCGCCCAAGGCTGTGAACCTGAACCGGGGATCCGTGAAGATCTCCCAGGTCGAAATCAAGGGCACTGATCAGGATGACATGGCCTGGCTTCTCTCGAAGACCGATATAGCGCCCGGTAAAACGGTCTCTGGCAAGGATATGGACGATGCCATGTCCTTCTTCTACAACACCCGCAGTTTCCGGAAGGTCAATTACAGTATCGCCGGCAAAGAAGAGGAGGGTTATCGGCTCAAGATCAATTTCCTGCCCCAGCGCATCCATCAGGCAGCACTCGGCTTCCGCTTCGACTCTGAAGAGATGGCTTCCATCCTGATGGGCGTCTCGTTCAACAAAAACAAGCTTTTCGGTTCCAAACTCGACACGAAACTGGAGCTGGGTGTCAACTCCGACTTGAAAATCGCCTACAGCTACACCTTCCGCAACTTGACGAGCATGAATTTCACCATTACTGGAATCCACACCAAATTCGATACCTACAGCAACCTCTATAATATCGATGAACAGGTGGAGTATATGCTCAACACCACGGACCGCTTCAATATCTTCAGGGCCCAGGCAGATTACCAGATTGTCGGCTGGCACAATGCCATCATCCGGTTCGGGGCTTCTTTCACCTATAATTCCTGCCTGTCGACCAACGCTTCCCCAGACGCACACAATATGGGCTTCGAATTCAGCAACCATTTCTGGCAGGGCTTTTTAAACTGGCATTTCGACAGTCTCGACGACAATTACTTCCCCCGCCACGGCGTGGCATTCGACCTTTTCGGAGCGGCCATCCGGTGTTATGGATCCATGGCTTATGAAGGACGTTTCGACCTCAAAGCCGCCATCCCCCTGGGCCAAAGAGTCACTTTGATCCCCCAACTCTACAACCGCTGGATGACAAGTGACTATGACCGCTACAGCAGCAATCTGATAGGCGGCTACATGCCGGAACGATACACGCCTTGGCAAATGCCGTTCGTAGGCATCAACAATACCTATATCAGTTCCAATACGATTGATATCGCCCGGATCGACTTGAGCATCAACCTTTTTGGACAGCATTACCTGAACCTCATCGGCAATTATCTGGCTGAATGGTGGTTGAATTCACCCGTCGACAAATTTAGAGGTTATTTCGGGACCGGTGCGGCCTATGCGGTCAACACCATCGTCGGACCCATCCAGCTCTGCGCCCACTGGTCCACCCTGTCCCACAAATTCGGCATGCACTTCTCGCTGGGCTATTATTTCTGATCCATGTAAGCTTCCATATCCATGAAACGGCTGACCATCCTTTTCCTGATGTTGCTCCTGACCCTGCATTCTTTCGCCCAGCGGCCGAAAGTCGGTGTCGTGCTGTGCGGTGGCGGGGCGAAAGGCGCCGCGCATGTAGGTGTTCTCAAAGTCCTAGAAGAGAACAACATCCCCATCGACCTGATCGTCGGCACCAGCATGGGCGCCATCGTCGGAGGCCTCTATGCCATCGGTTACAGCGCAGCTGAGCTCGACTCGCTGATCATCGCCCAGAACTGGAACGTGGTGATGAGCGACCGCATCGCCCGGAAAGACACCTATTTCGAGCAGCGCAAATACCAGGATGACTACGTGATCAGCATCCCGTTCGGCCGGGGCGACTACAGCCGGCTGGGCGCCAGGGATACCCAGGATCCGTCACACAATGAAGGATCGCTTCTGAGCAACATCCCGATCGCGATGGTCAACGGCCAGAACATCTACAACCTCTTCACCCGGCTATCGGTCGGCTACCAGGATTCTCTCGACTTCAACCGGATGCCGATTCCCTTCGCCTGCGTGGCCGTCGACCTGATCGGCAAAAAGGAAGTGGTCTTCCACAGCGGCAACTTCGTCGATGCCATCCGCTCCTCGATGGCCATTCCCGGCTATTTCTCCCCGGTCCGGATGGGTGACATGGTCCTGATCGACGGCGGCGCGCTCAACAACTATCCGGTCGATGTGGCGCGCGCCATGGGCGCCGACATCATCATCGGCGTGAAACTCGGCGAACTGGAGAAATCCCAGCCGCAGATCAACAACATCGGCGACCTGCTCAACGAAGCGCTCGACCTGTACATGGATACCAAGTATCCAAAGGCCATTGCCGATACTGACCTGCTCATCACACCAAGCACCAAGGGATTCGGAACCATGAGTTTCGACACGCAGAGCCTGAGGACCCTGATCGACAACGGCGAAAAGGCCGCCCGGGAAAAACAGGCAGAGATCACGGCCATGAAAGACTGGCTGGACCGCTCCACCGACATGTTCATCGGGCCCATCAAACAACCCGAAAAATACCGGAAAGCCGTTCACCTGGACCGGGATTCCATCACCCTGGGCGTTGTGAACTACAGCGGACTCCGCGCCCAGGACGCCCAGTGGCTGCTGGGCCACAGTCCCCTCAAACCCGGTGCACGCATCAGCGGCAAGGAACTGGAAGCAGAAATCGCCCGCTTCTATAACACCGGTGCCTTTGAATCGGTAACCTACCTTCTCAAAGGGCAGGAGGAGCCTTATAATCTCGAACTCAATTTCGTAAACGGGCGAAAATCGTCCTTGGGCCTGGGCGTGCGTTTCGACAGCGAGGAGGTGGCTGCCATCCTGGTCAACGTGGGCTTCAACGAAAAGGCCCTCTACGGTTCGAAATTCAACATCAACGCCAAACTGGCCTACAATATCCAGGCAAACCTGCAATACACCTACGCTTTCCGGTCCCTGGCCAAATTCAACCTGAATTACGGTTACCGTTCGTCGAACCTCAATATCATAAACCTCGGCGTACGGAGCATGTCCAATTTCTCGACCCACACGGTTACCGCCATGTTCTCGACCGCCAAGGCGCGGAACATCGCCATCGATCTGGGCGGTCGTTTCAGCTGGATCCATGAATACGACCTGTTTGATGCCGACGTGCAACTGGTCGACTATGATTATGACTTTTCACGCAACAAATACCTGAGCGCTTTCGCCCGTTTCCAGTTTGACCGGCGCGACCAGAAGAGTTTTCCTACCCATGGATCAGCCTTCGACGGACAATTCAACTACTACTTCAACCATCTATTCGACACAGAAAACGGAGACTTCAGCGCTGTCAGCGTCCATTTCACAAATGTCTTCCCGATGGGCAAGCGTTTTGCCGCCATCCTGACGCTCGACAACCGCACCCTGTTGGGCAAAGACATCCCGGTAGCCCTGGGCAACATCATGGGCGGCTATCTCCCCGGCAGATATATTGACCAGCAGATGCCCTTTATCGGCTTCGGTTACGCCCATCTGTTCAAGAATGTGCTCAGCGACGCGACGCTCGACCTCCGCTACCGGATGCTCGACAACCATTACTTCTTCCTGTCCGGGGCCGGCGCCTTCGAATTCCAGAACTTGAAAACTGCCTTCGAGAACAAACCCTTCTTCGGAGCCCGCGTAGGCTATGCCTACAACTCCTTCATCGGCCCGCTGGCCGCCAACCTGTTCTGGTCAAGCTACACCCAGGAAGTCGGGTTTTATCTTTCACTCGGTTATAGTTTCTGACCCATGGAGGAGGCCGCCCAAAAGCAACTGGATCGCCTGATGCGGCTATGTGCCGGCCGGGAATACTGCCGGAGCGACATCCGCCGCAAACTGACCGGGCTTCCAAGCAGGGAAGCTGAAGAGGTGCTTGCCACCCTCTGCCGCGAGGGTTACGTGGATGACACGCGTTATGCCCGGGCTTTCGCACGCGACAAAAGTGCCCTGCAAGGTTGGGGAAGTCTCAAAATTAAGTTAGCTTTGCAGCGCAAAGGCATCCCCGCGGCCACGATTGCCGCCGCCCTGGCCGACATTGACAGCGGGGCCGCTGCAGCCCGATGTGAACAGGTGCTCCACGCCAAATGGAAAACCCTGCAGCGCGAAACCGATCCCGCCCGGCGCGAAGCCAAGTTCTTCCGTTATGGCTTGGGACGCGGCTACAACTATGAAGAAATAAAACGGATTTATGATCACCTCAGAAGAGATTAAAACGATTAAACAGCGGATAGAGACGTTGGGGAGGTTTCTTTGACATCCCTGCAAAACGTGCAGATCTAGCTGAAAAACAAGCAAAAACGACAGCCCCCGACTTTTGGGACGATCCGAAGGCCGCGGAGGCCTTCATGAAAGGCGTCTCCGCTGTCAAGTTCTGGGTGGATGGCTATGATGCCCTGGAAGCCGGGTTCTCCGACCTGGAGACGCTTCTGGACTTTGGAGAAGACGCGGCAGACGACATCGATGCCGCCTACAAAGAACTGGTCGAAAAACTGGAAGCCTTGGAAATGCGCAACATGCTGGGCGCCGAAGGCGACAACCTCGGTGCCGTGCTGACCATCAACTCCGGCGCCGGAGGCACCGAAGCCAACGACTGGTCTTCGATGCTCATGCGCATGTACACCCGCTGGGGCGAGCGCAACGGTTACAAGATGACCACCACGGAGTTCGTCGAAGGAGACGAAGCCGGCATCAAGTCGTGCACCATACAGTTCGAGGGAGACTATGCCTACGGCTACCTGAAGGCCGAGAACGGCGTGCACCGGCTGGTGCGCATCTCTCCCTACAACGCGCAAGGCAAACGCCAGACCACCTTCTCTTCGGTCTTCGTCTATCCGCTGGTGGACGATACCATCCAGATTGAAATCAATCCGGCTGACTTGGAATGGGATACGTTCCGTTCCTCCGGCGCCGGCGGACAGAACGTCAACAAAGTGGAGACCGGCGTACGCGTCCGGCACATTCCCACAGGCATCGTGGTCGAAAACACGGAGACGCGCTCCCAACTCGACAACCGGCAGAACGCCCTGCGCATCCTCAAGTCGCACCTCTACGACCTGGAACTCAAGAAGCGGCAGGAAAAACAGGCAGAACTCGAAGGCCAGAAAAAGCGTATCGAATGGGGTTCCCAGATCCGTTCCTACGTCCTCCACCCCTACAAGATGGTCAAGGACCTGCGCACCGGCTACGAAACCTCCGACACCCAAGCCGTCCTCGACGGCGACCTCAACCCCTTCATGAAGGAGTATCTGATGCGGAACGATCTTTAGGGCGGAGGGATTGCTGGGCGGCTTGTTTGATGGCATGCTGCCCTTGTTCCTTTTTGCGTTGTTTCTTAGGGAGGGCGTGCTGCCCTTGTTCCTTTTTTGCTTTTTTCTTTGCCGCGACAGGATCGCTCTGATGCTATGCGTCCTGTCGCGGCTTGTTTCGTCCTCGAAAACCAACGTCTCTTGCCGCGACAGGATCTAGATCGCTTGTGGAATCCTGTCGCGTCCCATTTTCCTGCCAAAAGCGCTCGCGTACTGCCGCGACAGGATTCTTCCGCAGCCGTGCATCCTGTCGCGTCCAACGAATCCCTCGATGCACCAGATTTTTGGTTCCATCTACGCCGCATATAACATTATACGCTGGTTATATCGTATAAGAAGTTGATAATCAGAACTTCCAAGCTCGCCGCTCCAATGATGGCCTAATGATGATCTAACAAAGGGGTATTCTCGTTGATAGGACTCCTCTGTATTGGATGACGTGAATCCCGGTTCAATTCCGGCCGCGACAGGATCGAGGATGGTCGTCCAGTCCTGTCGCGGCACGTTTTCCAGCCAAAAGCGCGTGCTCTCTGCCGCGACAGGATTCTTCCGCAGCCGTGCATCCTGTCGCGTCCAAGGAATCCCTCGATGCACCAGGTTTTTGGTTCCATCTACGCCGCATATAACATTATACGTCGGTTATATCGTATTTTCCACTGATAATCAACAATTTAAGCATCCGCCTTCGCGGGCGGACCTAATGATGATCTACTGCGCCATTTAATCCAGGGTCGTGATGAATGGGTACAGTTTGGTCCATACGCAACCTCATCCTGACACGACGCCTCTAGTAGAAAGAGTCGCTATCTTCCAACAGTCCCCATTCAACATCTATCGCGCACGACCTGTCGGGGATCTATCCTCTTTCATTTTTAACTTTTTCTACATAGGGTGCTCTTTCGCTGTTTCCTTTGTATGACTACTAGACTGCCGCACCCGTTTCTTGTATCATCTACGCCGCATATAACGTTATATGGCGATTATATCGTGAAAATCATTGGTAATCAGGGGATCCATGTTCCCGTTACATAACCGGGCCTAATCGCGATATAATCTGTCGTACGCCGAACCCCTCGTTCTCCATGCACCTTTCCTTATCTTAGACAGGTCCGCCAGAGAGCCAATGTTGTGCTTTTTATAACTTTTTCCGTATTCGAAACTTGGATTTCGCAGTCATCCTTTTTAATCATTTTCCTTCCCGATCCGTTTTCCGAATCCATACATTCTCGAAAAAAGGAAGAACAAATGCGCAAAACGGAAATACAGAACGCGCAATATTTTGATATATAACAATATACATCCCACTTAACCTTTTTCTCTTTTGTACCGGGATACGGTAGAACGGTCGTTATCTTTGCTGAAAAAAAGTCATGAACACGTATTACAACATGTCTGCCGAGCAGATGGACAGAATCAAGGAAAAGGCCGGGCGTTTCAATGAGCCATGGTCTAAAGAGGAACGGGATGCTGTAGTTTCCCAATTTCAGAATGGAAGAAGTGTGGAAGAAATCGCGCGCCTACAAGGCAGGACCGCCAATGCCATTCGGATCAAGTTGGTACAAGCCGGGGAGATCGCTCCCTATCTTTCCCGGCGCGGCAAGGATTGGACCGATGCGGAGACCGAGCGGCTCGGGCGTTTCTATTCCCAAGGCTATCCGGTAGAGGCCTGCGCGAAAATGCTGGGGCGTCTCCGCAATGAAACTGCGGAAAAACTCGTTGAAATCGGTCTCCTCACAAACGCTGAAGTAGTGGCGATGGGTGGAGTGGATGCCCCTAAAGCGTATGAGCCATGGACGAAAGAAGAAACCGAAACTCTCAAAGAGGATTTGGCTCACTTGCAGGCTGCTTTTGCCGATCTGGCGGAAGTCGCATGGTCTCATGACCGTTCCGTCACATCCATCATTGCCCATGCTGAGCGAATCGGTCTGTTCCCGGATTATCCAGGCAAGTATCACCCCGATCTCTTTTGAAATGCTGCGTGAGGAAGATCTACCACATTTGCCTGTCTTCTCACGAGGAGGTAATGTTTCGCAACGTCAGGGATTTCACGTTCGGGTTCAACTGCATGGCAGAGGCCTCCATTCGAACGGACAGTCAGCTTTTGGCAGAAGGCTTTCTATCAACGCATTGGCATAGTCTGGTCCGGACGGAAAACCCGGTGCGATGGACGCGATGGATGCGGTATGCTTACACACGTTTCTTCAATGCACAATATGGCAGAGCAGGAAGATTCGGCAGCAAGTTTGCTTTTATCACAGAAATTGAGGGGTACAACCATTTACTGACAGCTTTGAATTATGTAATCCGGCAGGGTCTACATCATGGGATTTCGGAAACGACTTTCGGCTATCCGTTTTGTTCAGCGAATGCGTATTTCCGAAAGGAACTCGGTCAACCCGGGTATGAAAACTTCCGACTGATGCCATCCGAACTGAGGCATCACTCCCTTACCCGGAACGTCCGAATCCCAGAACGGTTCAGAATGGATGGGAATGGGTTGTTGCTGCGGGAAGATATACTTGATACGGCTTATGTTGAACAAATATATGTTTCGCCTCGCAATTTCCTGTATCAGATGAACAAGTTGACGAATGAGCGGGTCATCGCAGATCAAAAAGAAGAAAAGTCGGATACGCCGATTATTACAATTGACCTGATAGAGAAGGGTATCCCCGACTTTGATGTTCAGCATTTCTTGCTCAATGAACACGGTAGCTTTGATGGACGCCACATGACAGACCTCGAGCTGTGCCGTTTGATTGATGACTTCTACATTCCTTCTTTGAAAGGCGCAACTGGCCATATGGAAACGATTTACACATGCTCTCCCCAGGAGCGGACAAGATTGTCGGCAGCTATCTCCCGCGACTTGGAGCGGACGCAGAATGCCGTGACTGATGACAAGCGAACGTTGATTGGGCAAGCGGGGCTCTCGGGCAAATATGTCACGAAGGCTCAATTGCGACGCTGCCTCGTCCTTTGATGCGGCTATTCTTGTCGCGACAGGACGCAGGACCGTGCGGGAATCCTGTCGCGGCAGAAGAATAAAGGTGAAGCGGCCTCCAAAGGTCCGAGTCTCGACACTGTTATTCGAGACCGCTACTCAAAACCGCTATTTGAACCGGGCGAAGAAATCGTTGCCCTTGTCATCCACGAGGATGAAGGCGGGGAAATCTTCTACGCGGATCTTCCAGATGGCTTCCATGCCGAGTTCCGGGTACTCGACACACTCGATGCTCTTGATGTTGTTCTGGGCCAGGATGGCGGCGGGGCCACCGATCGAGCCGAGGTAGAAGCCGCCGTGCTTCTTGCAGGCGTCGGTCACCTGCTGGCTGCGGTTCCCCTTGGCGAGCATGATCATCGAGCCGCCGTGATCCTGGAAGAGATCGACATACGGGTCCATGCGGCCGGCTGTTGTCGGGCCCATCGAGCCGCAGGCCATGCCTGCCGGGGTCTTGGCCGGGCCGGCGTAGTAGATCGGATGCTCTTTCAGGTACTGCGGCATCTCTTCGCCACGATCGAGGCGTTCCTTGATCTTCGCATGGGCGATGTCGCGGCCGACAATGATAGTGCCGTTCAGGCTCAGGCGCGTGCCGATGGGGTACTTCGTCAGGATCTTGCAGACATCGGCCATCGGCTGGTCGAGGTCGATCTTCACGGCATTGCCTTCGCCGGCCTGGCGCAGTGCTTCCGGAATCCAGCGGCCCGGGTTGTCGTCGAGTTTCTCGATCCAGACGCCATCAGCATTGATCTTGCACTTGATGTTGCGGTCGGCCGAGCAGCTGACACCGAGGCCGACAGGGCAGCTGGCGCCGTGACGCGGCAGACGGATAATCCGGACGTCGTGTGCCATGTATTTGCCGCCGAACTGGGCGCCGAGGCCGATCTTGCAGGCTTCTTCCCAGACCTGTTTCTCGAGTTCAACATCGCGGAAGGCGCGTCCGGTCTCGTCGCCGCAGGTGGGCAGATTGTCGTAATACTTGCAGGAGGCGAGTTTGACCGTCAGCAGGTTGCGCTCAGCAGATGTGCCGCCGATGACAAACGCAATGTGATACGGCGGGCAGGCCGCGGTGCCGAGAGTCTTCATTTTGCCCACAAGGAACGGGACGAGGGTTCCCGGATTGAGGATGGCCTTGGTCTCCTGGTAGAGGTAGCTCTTGTTGGCGCTGCCGCCGCCCTTGGTCACACAGAGGAAACGATACTCCATGCCCTCGGTCGCTTCGATGTCGATCTGGGCGGGCAGGTTGCATTTTGTATTGACTTCCTCGTACATCGTCAGCGGGGCGTTCTGGCTGTAGCGAAGGTTCTCTTCGGTGTAGGTTTTGAAGACACCTTTCGAAAGCGCTTCCTCATCGCAGAAACCGGTCCAGACCTGCTGGCCTTTCTCTCCGTGGATGATGGCAGTACCTGTATCCTGGCAGAACGGAAGCTTGCCTTTGCAGGCCACCTCGGCGTTTCGCAGCATCGTCAGAGCGACGTATTTGTCGTTTTCAGACGCTTCGGGGTCGGAGAGGATCTTGGCCACCTGCGCATTGTGCGCCGGACGGAGCATAAACGACACATCGCGGAAAGCGGTGTTCGCCATGACAGTCAGCGCCTCGGGCGCCACTTTCAGCATCGGTTTGCCTTCGAAATCGCCGACCGAGACCCACGCCTCGGAACCCGGGACCTTGTAGTACTCGGTGGTATCCTCGCCGAGTTGGAACATAGGAGCGTATTTGAATTCCATAGTATAGAGTTGAATGAATTGTTTCAAAGTTCTGATGCAAAGATAGTCAAAATCGCCCACCCTGTCAACCCGAGATGACATCGGCATACTCCCGTTGGAACGGCTCGCCATAAACGGCCAGGTATTCTTTCTGGAAGTTGGTGAAAATCTGGCGCGAAAGGATGCTGTTGCCTTTTTCGCGGTACACCTTGCAGCGGAGTGCGAGCGCCGTCTCGTTGAGCGAGTCGAACTTGCAGATGGCGTCGCATACGTCGAGCAACAAGTCAGCCTGAACGTGCAGGTCAAGTCCCAATGCAAACCGGGTCAGGACCGTCAGGATGGAATCGGTGACATCAGCTTTGAGCGTATCGGCCCACAACTCATTGAATCCTTCGAGCAGCGGTCCGTATTCGACCAGCGTGAGCAGTTCTTCCATCTGGTCACGCGTCAACTGTCCGGCCTTGACCAGCTCAATAAAACGGTAATAGTCCACCAATTCGTCTGGCGCCTCGAGACTCCAGCGTCCTTGCTCGCTACGAATCTCGCAAGCCCCGACTTCGCGGAGAAGCCCGCGCAGCTTGAATAGCGAGACCGAACGGTTGTTAATGGCACTTTTTTCGTCCTTATCGTACCAAAGGATGTTTTTGATCTGCTCAGAACTGATGCCCCCCTTGGGCGTATGACAGATCAGCAACAGCAGGAGTTCTCGGAGAATCGGGGAAAATTGCGAAGAGATATCAGTCCCGTCCGCCGCTATGATGCGGAACCCTCCGAACAGATAAATGCCGCAACGCGCATTGCGTTCGCTATTGACATAGCGGCGCGAAGAAATGGCAACCGGTTCGGGTTGCGGTGCAAGGTGTTGCTTTCGCCGGCGGGTGTAAAGATAGATGAAGAGCGCCAGGTCGCCCAGCAAAATGGCGACAATCAGCGCAATGACCGGCCAGGAAGTGCGCTGGGCCTGTTCCCGTCGTACATCCAGGGATACCAGGTACAAATCGTCGCGTCCGTCCGGCAAGGGATTGAACTGCAAGTTGCGTTGGCTGAGAAACACATTTTCGAACCGGCAACTGTCATGCCCGCAACGGACGGTGCATGAAGAGTCGGCCTCCGAAAAGTGAAACCGGAAATCGAGCAAACCTTCTTCGCCTTGGACAAAGGGAAGATGAAGCGCCTGCTGCTGCACCGATGCGGCCTGCAGCAAAGAAAGGATGGCCACGGCGGACGTATCGCGCTCCAGCAAAAAAGTGTAGAGGATATAATCGCCAAACGTGACGCTCATCAATTGCCGTTGCCCGGACACAGTGGACTGCCCTGTGTCCTCCACGACCATGGCGATATCCACCGGCCTTTGGGCGGAAAGGCTCCAGCTCGACGCCAAAATGGCGAAAAAAGTGAAAAACAAGCGTTTCAAGGCCAGAATCTTTGCAACAAAGATAAAAAATAAATCAAAATTAATCTGTTTGCTAATCTATTAATTTAGTATGCTAATCTAATTTTGTGTTGAAATGCAGTTCGCGAGCCTCCTCATAGCCCTGAATATCCTGGCGGCAACCATCTGGTTGCTGCTCAAAAACCGCAATGCTGCCCTCATCCTGATTCTGTTCGGCATGTTGATGACGCTGGTCGCGTGGCTGCTCAACCTGCCCGGCGTCCGACAGGATTTCGGGTCGTTCGTGTTTTTCGAAATGCACGCGTGGGCGGCGCGCGTATTCTCTACGCGCTTGGCCGGCAGCGGCCTTATGGTAATGTTGCTCTTCGGTTATCTGGAGTACATGAAAACCTTGAAAGCGGACAGTGCGTTCGTCTATGTTACGCTGCAACCCCTTTCTGTATTGCGGAACAATCCGAACCTCGCTTGCCTGATCCTCATCCCGATCGGCACCCTGCTATCGTATGCGTTGCCTTCCGCCACAGCGGTCGGCCTCCTGCTGGTGGCCACGCTCTATCCCGTGCTCCGCAAAATCGGCATGAGCAAGATGAGCATCCTGTCCATCCTGGTGGCCACTACCCTGCTCGATCTCGGATTGAATTCCCCCAACGCAAACCGTGCCGCTGATTTCCTGGGAATGGACGTAGCATCGTACTCCCGCTACCAATTGCAAGTCGTCTTTCCCATCCTGATCATCATCGTGGCCGTATATTATTTCTTCGGCCGCTACAAAGCCCGGAAAGAAGGTTATGACACACCGGCTCCTGCTTCAGGTGCGAGCGAAGAAGATCTTGCCTGGAAAAAAGATGCGCCACTCTATTATGCGCTGCTGCCCGTGTTACCCCTGCTGCTGTCCGTGGTATTCTCTTTCACGCTTCCGCAGGAAGCCGGAGCCTCGTTCCTGTCCGGCATCAATGGTGCCATTCTCCTGTCCTTCTTTCTTGCCGGGCTCATGGATGCACTGCGCGGACGATCCTACAAGAAAGCCCTCAATTCCATGTCCGTGTTCTGGCGGGGAATGGGAAACGGTTTTGCTTCCGTGGTCGTCATGATCATTGCAGCCGATATCTTCGCGGAAGGCTTGATGCGGATGGGCGTCATCGATACGTTGGTTTCGCTGGCCGGGTCGGTCCGCATCGGCAAGGTCGGCATTACCGTGATGCTGGCGGCCTTGACCATGTTTTCGACCGTCATCACGGGCAGTGCGACCGCCTCCTTTGCCGCCTACGGCGCCATGGCACCGGATGTCGCTTTCCAATTCGGGGCCGATCCGCTCCAAGTCGTCCTTACCGTGCAATTGCTGACCGGCTTTGCCCGAGCCCTCACCCCTATCTCCATCGTGATTATCGCCCTCGCTGAGTCTGTGGATGTTGCGCCCATCAAACTGGTCCGCTACCACTTCTTCCCGATTGCCATCATCTCGCTGTTGACTTTGATTTACCTTTTGACCATCCCTTTAATCTAATATGCGCAAACTGACTCTCTTTGCCTGGCTCCTTTTTCTGACAGCGGTCCTGCTGCAAGCGCAGCCCCATGCGGAACTGCAGAAGAAGGTGTATCCCAACCCGGAAGGCATTTCTTTCACGACACCGACCCTCTCGATCGACGAAAACAGGTTCGCCTCTTACGAAGAAGTGATGGCCTGGCTCGATGTCCGGGCCCAGGATCCCCGGATGACGCTCACCAAGATCGGAACCACGACCAAAGGCCGCGAAGTCCCGATGTACTGCCTGCACAACGACACGAATGGCCGGAAAGTCAAGGTTTGGCTGCAAGGGGCCATCCACGGCAATGAACCGGCCGCGGCGGAGGCGCTTTTCATGCTGACCGATTATATCCTGCGCACGCCCGAGGGCGCGCGGCTGCTCGACCGGATGGATGTCTATATCCTGCCGATGGCCAATCTGGACGGCTACCTCGCGAACAAACGGGTCTCCGGCGACGGCTATGACCTGAACCGCGACCAGACCAAGTTCGCCGACCCGCAAAGCGTGCTGATCAAACGGGCTTTCATGCAGGTCAATCCCGACGTGGCCGTCGATTTCCATGAATTCCAGCCGAACCGGCCCGTGAAAGTGCATTCCGAAGAGCCCAATGCCATCCTCTATTATGACGCGCTCTTCCTGCCGACCGGCTATCCAAACGTGCCGCAGAACCTGCGTGATGCCACGATCCGGCTTCTCGAGGAGCCCTGCGCCGCAGCCTTGGATGCCATCGGCTATTCGCATTTCGAATACTTTACCATCTCCCAGCGGGATGGTGAAATGGCCCTGACCCTCAACGCCCGCAGTCCGCAGTCCAGTTCGACTTCGTATGCCTTGTCCAATGCCATCTCCTTCTTCTTGGAAATCCGCGGCATCGGCCTGGGCCGCCTCTCGCTGGAACGCCGGACTTACTGTGGCTTCACCGTCGCAAAGACTGTCCTGGAAAGCAGTTACGCGCACCACAAGGAGATTCTGCGCATCGTCAAGAAAGCCATCCGGCAGACTACGAAACGGAAAGAGCCGGTGACGGTCTCGTTCCATTCCAAGGAAAAGCGGCTGCCCGTGACCTTCCTGGACGTGGAGAAGGCCACACCGACCGTGCTGGAAGATGTCCTGGTGCTGGATGCGCGCGAACCGCAGCCTGACCTGGTCCGGAAACGTCCGGCTGCCTACCTGCTGGCCGCCTCGGAGAAGAAAGCCGTGGAAAACCTGCGGACACTGGGCCTGGAAGTCGAGGAACTGACGGCGCCACGCACCTTCCTTGTCGAAGAATACAAAGTCGTTTCGCGCGAAGAAGCCGGCACGCTCTGGGAGAAAATCCATCGCGTTACCGTCCGGACCGAGACCAGCCAGACCCGGCGCGAATTCCCGGCCGGCACCTATCTCGTGCGGCTCGACCAGGAAAACGCCAACTTCGCCGTATCCGTGCTGGAGCCGGAAGCGGAAAACGGGTTCGTCTCTTTCCGTGTCGTCGAGGCGCGGGAAGGCCAGGCGCTTCCCATTTGCAGACTACTCAAATATTAACCAATTCATACAAATCCATGAAGCGATTATTCATTGCACTCCTCCTGTCGCTGGCCGCACTGCCGGCGATGGCGCAGGTCAAAGGAACGGTCATTGACGGGTCCACCGGCGAACCGTTCTTCGGCGTCAGCGTGCTTGTCAAGGGTACCACGATCGGTACCGACACCCAGGTTGACGGTACATTCAGCCTCCCTGCCAAGGTCGGCGACATCCTGCAGTTTTCCTTTATCGGCTACTTGACGCAGGAAGTCACGGTCGCGGACATGCAGCCCATCCACGTCATCCTCCAGGAAGACGTCAATCTGCTGGATGAAATCGTGGTCGTCGGTTACGGCTCGCAAAAGAAGAGCGACGTAACCGGTGCGGTCGCCACGTTCAATTCCAAGGAACTGGAAGAAAGACCTTCCACCAACCTCATCCAGGCGCTGCAAGGCGCCGTGGCCGGCCTCAACATCTCAATGACCGGATCGGATGCGGAAGGATCCAATTCCGTGACCTTCATCCGCGGCAACAACTCCATCTCGGCCTCCAACAAGCCGCTGATCATCCTCGACGGCATTCCGTTCGACGGCAACTGGTCTGAAATCAACACCAACGACGTGGAGTCGATCGAGGTCCTCAAGGATGCCTCCTCGGCCGCCATCTACGGTGCCCGCGGCGCCAACGGCGTCATCCTGATCCAGACCAAGAAAGGCAAGTCGGGCGACAAGACCGTCGTTTCCTACAACGGCTACTGGTCGTTCAACAAGGCCATCAAGATCCCCAAGATGATGGATCCCGAGACTTTCTACCAGCACAAGAAAGAAGCCGGCTGGTCCACAACGGCCACGGAAGAAGCAGTCCACGCAGCTGGCGGCGGCACCGACTGGCTCGACCTCGCGCTGCAGAAGGGACACAAGATGCAGCACAACCTCTCCGTCCGCGGCTCCGGCCAGACGACCCGCTATTACATCTCCGCCAACCTGACTGACAACAAGGGTATCGCCATCGGCAACAAGTTCCAGCGCTATTCCTTCAACATCAACCTCGACCAGGACCTCGGCAAATGGGTGAAGTTCGGCACCAGCACCCGCTATGGCTATTTCGACCGCAGCGGCAGCTATGTCAACTTCAGCAACGCCTACCTGATGAACCCGCTGGGCGTCCCCTACAATGAGGACGGCTCGATCCGCCTGCTCACCTGGGAAGACAACAACTATGCGAACAACCCGCTGAGCGCGCTCAACGAGAAAACCAACAACGTCGGCCAGAACTTCACGACCAACAACTACATCGACGTGACCTTCCCCATCAAAGGCCTGACCTACCGGTTGAACACGGGTTATACCTTCAATACCCGCCTTTACCAGAACTACAAGGGCCTGGATACGGTGGACGGCAACAAGAACAGCGGTGTGCTCCAGATCAACAACAACTACCGCAAGGACTGGCTGATTGAAAACATCCTCTCCTACACCCGCGATTTCGGCAAGCACACCCTCTTCCTGACAGGACTTTATTCGGCTCAGTTTGCAAACTCGACTTCCAACACCATCAACGCTTCGGGCTTCCCCAACGATGTGATGACCTACTGGCAGCCGAACAAAGCCACCGCCCTCTCGGCTTCGGCCAACAGCACGACCACGACACACATCTCCCAGATGCTGCGTGTCAATTACAGCTACGATTCCCGCTACCTCCTCACCGTGACGGCCCGCCGGGACGGCTATTCCGCCTTCGGTGCCGACCGTAAGTACGGTATCTTCCCCTCCGTCGCACTGGGTTGGAACATCGCCCGCGAACCGTTCATGAAAGACACGGGGTTCGGCAAGACGTTCAACAACCTGAAATTCCGCCTGTCCTGGGGTAAGAACGGCAACGAGGCCATCAGCGCCTATTCCACCCTCCCGGTCCTCAACGGCAAGAACTATCTGACCGACGACTACAATCCGATCTACGGCTTCTACCCCAACCAGCTGGCTTCGCCGATCCTGGGCTGGGAAACCACGACGTCCTACAATGCCGGTCTCGATTTCGGCATCCTGAAAGACCGGATCAAAGGTACCTTCGACATCTATACGACGCGGACCACCGACCTGCTGCTCGAGCGGACCATCCCGTCGATCAACGGTACCAACTCGCTGCTCCAGAACATCGGCCGGACCAAAGGCCACGGTGTGGAGTTCCAGATTTCCTCGGTCAACGTGTCCACGAAGGACTTCACCTGGTCCACGAACTTCAATATCGTGCACTACCACAACGAGATCGTGGACGTCGGCCTCTATGACGAGGCGGGCAAGCCGATCGACGACGTGGCTTCCGAGTGGTTCATCGGCTATCCGGTGAATGTCAACTACGACTATACCTTCGACGGCATCCACCAGGTGGGCGAGACGGTATCCTATACCACGCCGCTTTCCCAGCCGGGCTTCGTCAAGTACAAGGACCTCAACGGTGACCAGACCATCGACACCCAAGACCTCTCGATCATCGGCAGCCGCATTCCACTGGTCATGCTGGGCATGAACAACTCGTTCTCCTACAAGAACTTCACTTTCTCGTTCTTCCTGAACGGCCAGTTCGGCGCCACCTATCAGAACTACCTGCGGGGCGTCCACACGCTCTCATATCGCCAGAACCAGCTCACCAAGGAATTCTGGACCGAGAGCAATCCGATCAACACCTATCCGAAAAACGTGGGTGACGGCTCGGAGAACACCAAGCGCGTCGGTTTCTACGAACGGACCGACTACATCCGCGTGAAAGACGTCAACCTGGCTTACCGCTTCCCCAAGAAGTGGGTCAATGTCATCGGCCTGAGCCGGGCGGAAGTCTATTGCAACGTCAAGAATCCTTATACCTGGACCACCTGGACCGGCCTTGATCCGGAGTTCGTCACGTCGGCGAACGCCCAGCGTTCCATTCCGCAGACCTTCGAGGTACTCTTCGGTGTAAAACTGGACTTTTAATCTAAGGAGGACAATCTCATGAAAAAGAACATACTCTATATCCTCGTTTCCCTGCTGACCCTTTCGATCCTGTCTTCCTGCGCGAAAGACTTCCTGGTCGAAAAACCGGTCACGGACATCTATGCCGACAACCTGCTGACCAACTACAGCGGCTTCGAGAGCATGAACTACGCACTCCTGAGCATGGTCCGCGACGAATACGGCCGCATGGACATCAACTATGGCAGTACCAACTTCGGCTCCCTGCCTTTCGCCAAATCGACCATGTGGTCCTGCGGTACCGACAATGCCTGGGGCAACAACCGCCACACGGAATTCCGCTTCTTCAGTTTCCCGAAAAACATCACCGGCATGACCGATGCGAACTGCTTCCTCTCGATCTTCGAGTGGCTCTACAAAGTGGTCAACACGGCCAATATGGTCATCGGCCGCGCCGAGAATGAAGATGTGGACTGGGACGGTGGTTCCGCCGCTGCCGACCAGCAGCGCAAGGCGCAGATCGTCGCTGAGGCCCGGCTCTACCGTGCCTGGGCATACCGCCACTTGACTTATTCCTTCGGCGCCGTTCCCTTGAGCACGGAAGAAATCACAGGTGCGAACTACCGGGTGGACTGGGAGCGCAACTCCGTGGAAGAAATCCGCCAGCTGATGGAAGCTGACCTCAAATACGCCATCGAAAACCTTCCGATGCGCTACAAGGGCAACAACACCCGTCCGAACCAAGCCGTCGCCCGCCATTATCTGGGCGAACTCTATCTGGCGATGGGCAAGCCGGCCGAGGCCAAAGCGGTCCTGCAGCCGCTTGTGGAAGGAAGCGACTACCGTCTGATGACCAGCCGCTTCGGCAAGAATGCCGGCAATCCGGGCAGTGCCTTCATCGACGTGTTCCGCTCCCCGCTCTACAGCGAAGGCAACAATGAGGTGCTCTGGGCTTTCCTCAATACGGAAGAGGAAAACACGAGTTACGGCAACTCAACCGTGATGTTCATGCGCAATATGTGGGTAAACTACTACTCCAACGATTCGGCCATCTCCAAACTTACCTGCGCCCTCTATCCCGGACAGACCCCGATCCTGTTCTGGTCCCTCAACGGTGGCAAAGGGGCCGGCCGCTGCGCCATCTCGCTGGGAGCCTTCAAGTTCTATACGTATGACAACCAGCAGGACAACGATGTCCGCTACGATGAGAACTCCCTGGTCTGGCATCTCTACTTCCTGAATGACGACGGAGAAGAATATGAGATTCCGAACTTCATCAACCTCAAGACCAACGCGGCCATGAGCAACGACAACGACCCGACCATCAAGCAGTATCACCTGCCGTCCACCCGCAAGTGGCAGTATGTGAACCCGGTCTTCGAGAAATCCAATGCCGACAACCAGTTCAACAACCTGGTCTATCTGCGCCTGGCCGAGACCTACCTGTTGTACGCCGAGGCTCTTCTCAAGACGAATGACGCCGCCGGTGCCGCCGAATGGATCAACAAGATCCGCCGCCGCGCCAACTGCTCGGAAATTCCGGCCAGCGTGGCTTCCATCGACTTCATCCTCGACGAGCGCAGCCGCGAGTTGATCACGGAGGAACAGCGCCGCGAGACGCTGATCCGCCTGAGCCAGGAGAACGGTGGCGACGAGCGTCTCGCCAGCAATATCTTCAAGAGCCGGGTCCGCGCCCACAACGAGGTCTCCGGTCGCGAAGTGCGCGGCATGCACGACGACGTGACGCCCGTCCTCTTCCCGATCCCGCAGGAGTTCATCAATTCCAACACAGGACGAACGATCCAGCAGAACCCGGGTTATTAATCCGCACAGCCTGACGCTATGGGACTTCTGTCTTTCCTGATTTGTGTGGCCGTGATCGCCCTCACGGCGGTCCTGCTCTACAAGAAGTACAATCCGCAAGGCGTCCTGCTGCTCTCCGGACTGTTCATGGTGGCCTTGGCCGCCGTCATCGGGCTGCAAGCCCCTGACGTGGCCAAGACCACCGGGTCCGGCCTGTTCGACGTGTTCCGTTTCGCCGAGGAGAAATTCGTTTCCAATTTTGCCCGGGCCGGCCTGATGATCATGGTCATCGGTGGCTATGTGGCTTTCATGAACAAGATCCAGGCGACCAATATGCTGGTTTACCTGGCCATCAAGCCGCTGGGGTTCCTCAAGAAATGCCCGTACCTGGCCGCGGCCCTGGCCATTCCCATCGGGCAGTTGCTTTTTATCACCACGCCCTCTGCAGCGGGAGTGGGCCTACTGCTCGTGGCTACGCTCTATCCGATTCTTATCAATCTGGGAGTCAGCAAGATGACGGCCCTCACCGTGATCTCCGCCGCGACGCTCTTCGACCAGGGGCCTGGTTCCGCCAACACGGCGGCCGCCTCGTCGCTGGTGAACCTCAGTCCGGTGGAGTATTTCCTGAAATTCCAGATGCCCAACGTAATCCCGACCACGCTCATCCTGATGCTAGTCTTTTTCCTGTACAACCGCTGGTGTGACAAGCGCGACCTGGCTGCCGGGAAACAGATCTACAGCACGGAGAAAGTGGACGAGGCCAACCGCCCCGAGGTGCCGGGCATCTTCGCCATTCTCCCGCTGGTCCCGATCCTGATCCTGGTCATCTTCTCAGAATACCTAGGCATGTTCCATGTCGAGCTTTCGACGACCGTAGCGATGCTCATTTCCTTCTTCATCGCAATGATCTTCGTGGCCGTGCACCAGCGGAGCGTCAAAAAGGTCTTCCCGCTCTTCTCGACATTCTGGCAAGGAATGGGCAACGTGTTCGCATCGGTCATCACGCTGATCGTAGCTGCCGAGATCTTCTCGGGCGGCCTGATCAGCCTGGGCTTTATCGAAAACCTGGTGTCCGGTACGACCAGTATCGGCTTTGGCGGTATCTCTATCTCGATCGTCATCACGGCGGTCGTCTTCTTTGCGGCCATGCTCATGGGCAGCGGCAACGCAGCCTTCTTCTCGTTCGGCCCGCTGATTCCGGACATCGCTGCCCGGATCGGCATGCCGGCTGTCCAGATGATCCTCCCGATGCAGCTGGCGGCCAGCATGGGCCGGGCCACTTCGCCGATTGCCGGCGTGATCGTGGCTATCTGCGGTGTGGCAGGTGTCTCGCCGCTGGAACTGGCCAAGCGCAACATGGTGCCGCTGATCATCGGCGTCATCTGCCTGACCCTCATTCATTTCTTTATCTAACGATGGAATTATTCAAGCATTGCAAGATTTATGCGCCTGAACAGTTGCCGGAGACGCAGGTGCTGACGGCGAACGGTAAAATCCTGGCGATCGGAGACAACTTGTCCGTGACGGGGCTCCCGGTCGAAGAGTTTGACCTGGAAGGCCGTTTCCTCTGCCCGGGCTTCATCGACCAGCACGTACACGTAACCGGTGGCGGCGGCCAGTTCGGTTTCGCTTCGCTCATCCCGGAAGTGACGAAAGACGAGCTGGCGGCGACCGGCACAACGACAGTGGTCGGACTGCTGGGCACCGACGGCTTCGTCAAAGACCTGCCGACCCTCTATGCGAAGGTCAAGGCCCTGGACGAACAAGGCCTCTCCGCCTATATGTTGACCAGCTATTATGGCTTGCCTGAAAAGACGCTCATGGGTTCGGTTGCCGAAGACCTGATCTACATCGACAAAGTCATCGGCTGCAAGCTGGCTTTGAGCGACGACCGGTCCTCCTTCCCCACGGAACTGGAGATCCTGCGCCTGATCAACCAAGTGCGTCTGGGTGGCTTCACGTCGGGCAAGCACGGTATCCTGCACATCCACCTGGGCAACCTCAAAACCCGGATCGATGTGCTGCACAGCATTGTGGACCAGTACCCTTCGCTGATCTCCTATCTCTCGCCGACGCACTGCATCCGGACCCGCGACCTGTTCGACACTTGCGTGGAATTCGCAAAGAAAGGCGGCATGATCGACCTCTCGGCGGGCGGCACGCGTTTTACCGAAGCCCACAAAGCCGTCGGTCTGGCGCTGGAAGCCGGCGTCCCCCTGGCCAAGATGACATTCTCGAGTGACGGCCACGGCGGCGTGCGGCGGGAAGATCCCGTTACCGGCACCGTGACCTACACGCCGGCACCGCTGACGTGCAATTTCAAGGAAATGATAGCCCTGGTCACGGACGGCATCCTGCCGCTGGAATCGGCCTTGACGCTGCTGACCTGCAATCCTGCCCGCAATCTTTCGTTGAAAACCAAGGGACGGATCGCTGTCGGATGCGACGCCGACTTCGTCGTGCTGGACGACAACCTTTCCATCCACTCCGTATATGCCAGAGGCAAAAAGGTCTATGAATCGTAAACAGTTGCTCCTGCGCACGCTGCTGCTGGCATTGTCCACCATGGCGCTGCTTTCCTGCTCCGGCAAGGAGTTGCTTTTCACTGAAGGCACAGGGATGGTTCCCTATGCCTGTCAGGGTCTGTACGCAGGCAAGACGGTCAAGGTCTTTTACCACATCCCGGCCGGAGATGTCCGCACGATGCCGGTCCAGCTCGTGATGCACGGAATGAGCCGGAACGGTGACGGGTATCGCGACCATTGGGTGCCTCTTGCCGACCAGTATGGCTTTATCCTGCTGGCACCGCAGTTCAGCGAAGAAGAATTCCCTGAGATTGCCTACCAGCAGGGAAACGTGGTGGACGAGACAGGTGCCTTCCTTCCCAAAGAAGCGATGACCTATCCCATCATTGACGAAATCTTCCGTTATTTCCAGGCACACAGCCTGTCGTCAGCCAAGAAGTATAATATTTACGGCCACTCGGCCGGCAGCCAGTTTGTCCACCGCTACCTCCTGTTTGGGGATTCACCGCTGGTGGACCGGGCTGTAGCGGCCAATGCCGGCTGGTACACCTTCCCTACCGACACGATCGGCTACCCCTACGGAATCGGGGATGGCGCCACGAAAGCCGGGACGGATATCCGTACGTTCTATGGAAAGCGGATGATCGTCCTGCTGGGCGATGCCGATACGTTGCGCAGCAGTTCGCTCCGGCAGACGCCGGAAGCGGATGCACAGGGACTGACGCGTCTCGAGCGCGGCAATACGTTCTTCGCTTTCTGCCAAGCGGATGCGGCCCGGCGTCAAATGACGTTCAACTGGAAAAAGGCCTACGCAGCGGGAGCCGGCCACTCGGATGCCAAGATGGCACCCGAGGCGGCCCGTCTCCTGTACGGCCAGCAATAAGAATTTCTCGGAGTGACGGCGCCTAGCCGACGGTAGAACCGTTGGCCAGGCGCTGTTCAGGCGTGACGATACGCATGGTCCCGTCAAGTTGCTTGGCCATGAGGATCATGCCTTTGCTCTCGATGCCGCGGATAACCCGGGGCTGGAGGTTGGCCAAGATGCAGATCTGCTTGCCGACCATTTCTTCCGGCGTGTAGTACTGCGCGATGCCGCTCACGATGGTGCGCTGGTCCAGGCCGGTGTCAATCGTGAGTTTCAGCAATTTGTCGGTCTTGGGAACCCGCTCGGCCGCCAGAACGGTCGCCGTGCGGATATCCATTTTGACGAATTCATCGAAGGTGCAGGCTTCCTTGGCCGGCTCGACCTTGGGCGCAGCAGCAGCCGCAGCTGCCTTTTCGGCAGCTTCGCGCGCCGCCTTGATGTCAGCGAGGCGTTTCACCTGTTTCTCGATCTCCGCATCCTCGATCTTCGAGAAGAGCAGCTCTGCTTGATTCAGTTTATGCCCCACGGGCAGCAGGTCGCTGCGACCGAAGTCATCCCAACCCAGCGGCTGGACATTCAGGATCCGGTTCAGTTTCTCCACGGAGAACGGGAGGAACGGCGCGAACGCCACGGAAAGGGAGGCGCAGAGCTGGATGGACGCATATAGAATGGTCGCCGTACGCTCCATATCCGTCTTGGCCACAGCCCAGGGTTCGGTATCGGAAATGTACTTGTTGCCCACACGGGCCAGGTTCATCGCTTCGCGGAGTGCCTCGCGGAACTTGAAGGTCTCGAGATTGTCCTCAATGGACTGCTTCAGGACCGGAATCTGTGCAAGCGCTTCCTTGTCAATGTCCTGCAGCTCGCCCGGCGCCGGTACACAACCCCCGAAATACTTGTGCGTCAGCACCACGGCCCGGTTCACGAAATTCCCGAAAATAGCCAGCAGCTCGCTGTTGTGACGGGTCTGGAAGTCCTTCCAGGTGAAGTCGTTGTCCTTGGTCTCAGGCGCATTGGCGGTCAGTACGTAACGGAGCGTATCCTGTTTGCCCGGGAAATCCTGCAGGTATTCGTGGAGCCAGACTGCCCAGTTGCGAGAGGTCGAGATCTTGTCGCCCTCCAGGTTCAGGAACTCATTGGCCGGCACATTTTCCGGCAGGATGAACCCGTCGCCGTAGGCCTTGAGCATCGACGGGAACACGATGCAGTGGAACACGATGTTGTCCTTGCCGATGAAATGGATCATCCGCGTGTCTTCGCTCTTCCACCACTTCTCCCAGCTGTCAGGCAGCAATTCGATGGTATTGGAGATATATCCGATCGGCGCATCGAACCATACGTAAAGCACCTTGCCCTCAGCGCCTTCCACCGGCACAGGCACACCCCAGTCGAGGTCGCGGCTCACGGCACGGGGCTGCAGGCCGCCGTCAAGCCAGCTCTTGCACTGCCCATAGACATTGCTCTTCCACTCCTTGTGGCCCTCGAGGATCCATTCGCGCAACCAGGGTTCGTATTCATTCAGCGGCAGATACCAGTGCTTGGTCAGTTTCTTGACGGGCTCGGCGCCGCTCACCTTGGAGTGCGGATTGATAAGCTCATCGGGGCTCAGCGTGCTGCCGCATTTCTCGCATTGGTCGCCATAAGCGCCTTCAGCGCCGCATTTCGGGCAAGTCCCCACGATATAGCGGTCAGCCAGGAAGATCTTGGCCTCCGGATCGTAGAACTGTTCCGATTCCTTTTCAATGAATTTGCCCTCCTCATAGAGCTTGCGGAAGAATTCCGCGGCATAGCGGTGATGCGTAGCCGAGGAGGTACGCGAATAGATGTCGAACGTCATGCCGAAATCGGCAAACGACTGCTTGATCATCGCGTGGTATTTATCGACGATATCCTGCGGGGAGCATCCCTCCTTGCGGGCAGCCATCGTGATGGGCACGCCGTGCTCGTCGGAGCCACACACGAAGAGCGTCTCGCGTCCGCGCATTCGCAGGTAACGGACATAGATGTCGGCAGGGACATAGACGCCGGCCAGGTGACCGATGTGTACAGGGCCGTTGGCATAGGGCAACGCGCAAGTGATGAGATTCCGTTTCTTCATAATCGTTTCAATTCTTTTGATAATCGGTTCTTGACTGTATTGAGCAGCTGCAGCCGGGCGACGCGGTCCCGGAGGATTTCGGCTTCGCCGTTGCGCTGCGCTTGCGTAATTTCTTTGGTCGTGGCATTGCACTGCTCCTCCGTGATGCGGAGCTTGTAGAGGAGCACGGATTTGGGAACGGTCCGCGCGAGGGCCTGCGCCTCGGGGGTAATGGACTCCTCATACGTCTTGACGGTGAGCGGGTGTTCCTCCAGGATCAGATCGAAAACGGCCTGGTTCAAGGCCTGGTCTTCCCCGGAGGTGAAATAGCGCACGATGCGTTCCTGGCGTGCTTCGGCTTCCTCTTCGGCCGGCAGTGTGGCTTCGAACGCGTAATAGCGGTCGAAAAGCGTGCGGTACAGGTCGTTCACGAAAACCAGGTCGTCATCGGCAAGGGCCGCCCGGATATACTGCGAAACCGTGGTCTCTTCCACGGGCTCGGAACCATAGTACATATCCTTCTCAAAGTGAAGGATATAGGTACCGAATTTGATTAGGTAGTAGCAGAGTTCCCGTTCCGGTACGGCCAGGAATGCGTCACGAAGTTCAAAGGCGGGCCGGGTGGGCGGGGCTACATCTTCCTCCGCAGCAGGGGCCGGTTCCATAACGGGCGGGACAGGAGCTTGCTGGTCTTCAAAGCGGCGGCGGGAGCGCTCCAACGCCCGCTTCTTGCGCCGCAGTTCCGCAATCTTGGCCAGCACCGAATCGGGTTTCTGGTCAAATTTCTCCGCCACCATGTCCACATAGATGTTGCGCAGGATCGGATCGGCTACGACCGAAACACTCTGCACGATATCTCCAATTACCTGAGCCCGGCGCACCGGGTCACGTTCGCTCTCTTCCAACAGCAGATCGCTCTTGAACGAGATGAAATCCTTTTCGTTCTCCTCGATATACTCTTGGATCTCGATCAGGTTGTGGCTTTTGGCAAAGGTATCGGGATCGTCTTCCGGCGGCAGGAGCACCACCTTGACGCTTAATCCTTCTTCAAGGACCAGGTCAATACCACGCAAAGCCGCCTTGATGCCGGCCGCATCCCCGTCGTAAATGATGGTGATCTTGTCGGTGAAGCGCTTGATCAGGCGGATCTGCTCCACCGTCAGCGAAGTGCCCGAAGAGGCCACCACATTGGTTACGCCAGCCTGGTGCATCGAGATCACATCGGCATAGCCTTCCACCAGAATACACTTGTCCGCCTTGGCGATGGCATTTTTGGCCTGGAAGATGCCGTAGAGCGAACGGCTCTTGTCGTAGATTTCGCTCTGGGGACTGTTCACATATTTGGCGACGCTCTTGTCGGCCTTCAGCGTCCGGCCGCCAAAAGCAATGACGCGGCCGCTGATGGAGTGGATCGGGAAAATGACCCGGTCGAAGAAGCGGTCGTACAGCTCCCCCGTCCCCTCACGTTCCAGACAGAGGCCCGCCGCCACCAGATATTCAGGCTTGTAGCCTTCCTTCACAGCCTTGCTGCAAAGCGTCAGGGGACGCGAGGCCGCATAGCCGAGGCCAAATTTGCGGATCGTCTCGTCACTGAATTTACGCTCATGGAAATAGCTCAGGCCAATCGCCTTCCCGACATCCGTATTCCACAGGATATCCGCATAGAATTTCTGGGCGTAATCGGTCACCACCAACAGGCTCTCGTAGCGCATACGATGAGCGATCTCTTCTGCTGTTTCCTCTTTCTCTACGATTTCGATATGGTATTTCTTGGCCAGGTAGCGCAACGCCTCCACATAGGTCAGGTGCTCATGCTCCATCAAGAAAGAAACGGCATTCCCGGCCTTGCCACACGCAAAGCATTTGAAGATACCTTTGGTCGACGAGACGCTCATCGAGGGATTCTTATCCTGATGGAACGGGCATAATCCCAGATAGTTCGCACCGCGCTTCCGCAGCGACACGAAATCGCCGATGACCTCTTCGATCCTGACGGCGTCCAGAATCTTATCGACTGTAGCCCGATCGATCATTTATAGCCCTCTCAAGAGTTCAAGTTCTTCCTTCGAATACAACAGGGGATCCAGAATCGGCGACATCTGTTCCGTAAAGAGATACGACGCGGCGACAAACAGCACAAACAAGGCGCCCAGCACAATCAGCACGATCCAGAGCGGCTTGAGCGGACGACGACGGGTCCTCCTGGTTTCTTTGTAATTGACCGGCTCCGAAGGCTGTTGTGCCACCGGCGATACGCTTTCAGCCTCTTTCGCTTCTACCACAGGCTGTGCGACAACAGGTTCAGCCTGCTCTTCGGCATTCTCATCTTTCGCCCCTTCGTCATTATCGGCAGGTTTCTCGTCATTCCCGGCTTGACTGGGAATCTCAATGTTACCGCCGACCGGCACCTTTTCGGAAATCTTGATGGAAATAGGTTCGAATCCGAGGCCATCAGGCCAGATGTCCAGATCGTCATCCGGAACAAAGAAGAACTCGTTGCGCGCATTGGCCCGCATCACGCCGAGACCCGGCAACTTGCAGATCTTGTGACCTTCCAGTTCCGAGCACAGGCGGCTCAGGCACCAACCCAGCTCCACGCCAGCCTGATTGAGCGTTACCCCAAGTTCCCGGCGCACCTTGTCGAGCAGAAGCTGCCCGTCCGCCAGCGTCACTTCTTCCTTGTGGAAGGCCATTTTGCGGTAGGGCGGATGGATCGTCGTCTGCCGGTCCGAGTAGCTGGCCGGAACCATTTCTGCCGTGAAAATGCCCAGATACGGAACATCCACCCTGTCGTTCTCCACGATGAGTTCCTTGATGCATTTTGAGAAAAGTTTGATTTCCATGGCCAGGTCAGGACTGAAGGGCAAAGTTAGGAAAATATTTGTTTAGACGCTTTCTTCGCTGTATTTTTGCCCCCCGCAAACATGAATCGTATGAAAAAACGCTATGCAGTCCTTCTCCTGCTTTTCCTCTTCCCGCTGAGCGGCTCTTTCGCCAACGCACAGGTTTACAGCGGAGAACGCAAATTTGACGGCATCCACCGCAACGAAGTAAGCGGGAACCTGTCGGGTGGATTCAATGTCGTGACCGGCTGGTTCATCGGCGAGGCCGGCACCTATACCCGCCATTTTACCGACCGCTGGAGCCTCAGTGCCGGACAGCAGGTCCAGTTCCTCAAATGGCTCTATTCGGCCGACGTGATGGGAACTTACCGCCTTCCCCTGGGCCGTACCAATCTGTACTTCGACGGGCGGCTCGTCAACAATTTCTATACTCAATGGGATCAGTATGAGATCCTGATCAATGCCTCGGCTTTTTGGGAAACCGCCCATTTCGACCTGCGTCTCGGCATGAGTTACATTCGTTACTATAAATATAAGATCAAGGAGGAGTACCAATGGTTTACCGATGCTGGGTACACCGAGCCACCGACCATCACTTTCGGTCTCGGCCTTAACCTGCTTCCGCGCACCAGCTCTTGGAATCTGGGGCTGTTCCTTCGCAATTACGACCAGTTCTACTATGAGAACTGGAACATCAACTGGGGCGTGCGCTTCCACACCACCCTCCCCTGGGACGCCTTGAAACTCTTCGGCGAATTCAACGTCCGGCCCGCCGGCAGCTTGAGCCAGCTCGCCACCCGCTACGAAACCTCCTTGAAATTGGGAATCAAATATGCCTGGTAACATGAAATCGAAATACATCCTCCCGATGCTGCTGCTCGCAGCTTCCGCCTTGTCTTCCTGCCATACGCTGGAAGAAAAAATCAGCCCGGCCGGCATCCTGATTGCCGGCACCGCCGTCGAGGACCGCATCGACATGTCATACAACTTTTTCCTCAACCATAACGATGACTTCGAACTGCTCATCAGCGATGGTGACTATACCTTCCTTGTCGGTGCAGACAGCCATGTGACCACAGATCCTGGCCGGATGGACGAGATGCTTGCCATCGGCCTGAAAGACGACGACCTCTTCTACGCCCACCTGGGGGACATCGCAGACACGAAGGCGCGCTACTACATCACCCTAGATTCCCTGCTCCAGGAAGGAAAGAAACGGTATGTGGCCAAGCATTACACAGAGATCGACCCATTTCATTACGTAGCGAACACCAATCCCGACGACCATCCGCTGACGAGCACCTATGACGAAATCACCTTCCCGTTCTTCCTGGTAGTAGGCAACCACGACATCACCCGCAACGGCTGGGCGCTCTGGTCGTCGATCTTCCATTCTTCCTTCTACGAGATTGACGTAGTCGTCATGCTTCCCGACGGGGATGTCGCCATCGACCATCTCATCTTCCTGGACTCGGCCAGCGGCACCCTCGGCCAGACGCAGATCAAGCTCATCGAAGAAGGTGTCCTCAACGGCAAATACCTGAAAGGCGGCTACCGCAATACCTTCGTCTTCTCCCACACCAACATCTTCCGTCCGCAGTTCAACGAATTCGCTTCGACCTTCACGCGCGAAGAAACCTTCTACCTGCTCGACAAATTCGAAGAATGGAATGTTACCTGCGTTTTCTGCGGCCACGTCCACACCTGGGACGAACGCAACTACAACGGCGTCCACTACCTCACCCTGGACGCCATGTGCGAACGCAACAACCCCGATCCCGGCGACTACCTGGTCCGGGTCCACGTGGATAGCGACGGCACCGTCGGCTGGTCCCCCGTCCACATGGACTACACTCCCAAGCATTAATCGCTACTATAGGCAGATCCTCTGGGAAGCCGTGGGCAGCGCCAAGCAGGCGCACGACTACCTTCATTCTACGTGCCTACGAGACAGATGAGCGTGCGCCAGACTCCGAAATCGGTCTATGGCGCACAATTTCAAGAAATCCATCGCTGATTATCAATACAATACGATGGCCGCTTGTGCGCCAGTTTGGCGAGAAGACTTTTGATGGCAACGCAAAGCCCAGGAGACAAGACTCCATCCGGTATTTCCGCTGAGCCGAAAGAGTGCCCCCGTAGAAACGGTGCCCCCGGACACGAAAAAATCCGGCTGCAAAAACAGCCGGATTTTTTCAGTGCCCAGAACAGGACTCGAACCTGCACAAACTTGCGTTTACTAGTCCCTGAAACTAGCGCGTCTACCGATTCCGCCATCTGGGCTCAACCGTTAGGGAATGCAAAGGTAGTAAATAAAACCAAACTTCCTAACATTTTTTTGCGAAGAGTAAAAATCTTCAAAAAAATTTTGCACTCCCGAATATTTGTCCTACATTTGCAATCCCAACACGGGAACAACCTTCCTCAATAGCTCAGTTGGTTAGAGCACCTGACTGTTAATCAGGGGGTCGTAGGTTCAAGTCCTACTTGAGGAGCTCCTCAGAATCAAGCACTTACAGAAATGTAGGTGCTTTTCTTTTTATTTGCTGCCCCGCTGAGTGATCAGTCAGGACGACGGGGATTCAGTGCCAACACTTCGTCCTTGTACTTGCGGGAGATGGGGAGCTGGGTTTCGCCGATCAGGAGGATGTCGACGTCAATATCGGTGATGGCGGCCTTGTTGACGAGATAGGACCGGTGAATGCGGATAAAGTGGGGTTTGAGGATGGCCTCCCAGCGGGAGATGGGGGTTATGTTCCGGAAGCTGCGGCCGCCGGTCGCGACGACCGTAGTGACATCGTCGTTGGATTCCACGTACAGGATTTCCTCGATGGAAAGGGTTATCGGTTTCCTTTCGGAAGTGAAGGTGATGGGCGCGGGCGAAGCGGGGTGTTTCCGCTCGAGCCATCCCTCGAAGAAATGGCTGCCTGTCGCAAGTGCGGTCAAGATGATGGCGATGAAGGCGGGATTGGTCAGGAGCTGTGGGATATCATTCATCTGTTGTTGCTCCGCCCGCAGGTTCATAATGTAATAATGGGCAACCAGGAAAAGCAGAACTTCAGCGATCAGGATACCCAGTACGATATAAACGGTATTCCTGATTGCTGTCCGCCGCTCCTTGAAATCGACTTTCGAAAAAAAATACTTGGCCGTCAGGGCGCCGGGAAGGAACATCGTCCCGACGAATACCGCTTCAAGGAAACGGTAGCCCAGACTGGTGAGGACAAGCGACACCAGGAGGACGGAGACCACCCAATAAGATATGACCAGCAGCCGTTGCATTACGGATACAAATGTAGCAAAATCACGACTTTCTGCCCATCCAAAAAGGCAAATTGGGGATTTTACTTCCGTGTCCGGGGTTTCGGTTTGGGCAGAAACGTTCCTTCCCTTACTTTTGCCCCAGAAAGTTCAATCCAAAACCTATTTGCTTATGTTTGCATTATTCGTTAACGGAGGTCCCGCATTCATGTCGGTCCTCACCGTACTGCTGGTCGCCCTTTTTTTCGCGGCCTGGAAAGCCCCGCGTTGGGTGAAGGAAATCGGTCTGTTCGCGCTCGCGTTCGGATTCTTCGGAACGATTCTGGGTTTACAGCAAGCCTTTGATGCCATCAGCGCCAGCGGACCCATTCCGCAACAAGTCCTCTGCGCCGGCTTAAAGGTAGCCCTGATCTCCACTATTTACGGGATCATCATCTATATGGTCTCGCTCATCGTGCGCGTGATCCAGAAGCCCCGGCTATAGCAGCCGGGATTCGGACCGCTATTCCCGTTGATTCCGTTTATTTCCCCAGACAGGCAATATGTTCGTCTGGGGCTTCCATGATGTTCCAGGAGAGGTCAAGGCCGTCGAAGTGGTATCCGCCCGATAATTGATCTCGATGCCAGGGTATTTGGCGCAGGGACAATCGGCCATCGCTTCCAACTGGGATTCCAGGAATGGAAGGGATAAGAGGCAGGAAAGGTGTTGTATTTCGGGAAATTAGAACAAACTGTCGTCGGTCAGCGTAATATGGCATAAATGGCAACCAGCCACCTCGGTTACCTTCTCGCAGGAATACCACGGATTTGACGGAAGAGCTGCGTCATTGATAAGCACACACCACGCTTCGCGGCATCGCCTTGACTTGAAAATGCTAGCCAGATAATCTTGATAGTCTCCATCAAGCGGCGGTTCTACCAACATCTCATCGTATTCATAGCAGAACATATTCGCGATGAAAGGCGGAATGATATAATCTTCTATCACTTGATTGCTGCCAGGCTCAGTGATGACGTATAACTGCGAATGGAGAGGAGCCTTCTCCTTAACGGCATCATAGATGAACATATCCGGGCAGAACGGGCCCCGGATATCCTTGATCATCAGACCGCATTGGCAAGTAAGAATGAAGAAGGTAATCAGCAGAAGGAGGGTATCCCGGCATAGGTCCTTGCTGTAAACACACCAAAGCGCGAAGTAGACCAACAACAAGGGCAAATACGTTCGATGATTGCCGAATTGGTAGACGAACAGCGACATCACGAACTGCCAAGCCACAGAAACGACCAGGACAAAGGCAAACTTCCGGTTTCCTTTCTGCTTCCAGAAGATCCTGAACAGCAAGAACAAGGCAACCAGCATCAGCACGCCCGTCAGAATCAGAAGGGATACGGATAAAACACTGAATTGCCCCGCCTTGATATCATCCGACATCCCATCCGGTATCGGGCAATAGGCTTTTGCAAGCGGATACCACGTCTGGAAAAAACCGAAAAATTTCAGGTGAGACCGCCCATAGTCCAAAGATCCAGTAACCTGAATGTAGGCCAGGGCAACGAAGACGAGTATAATAACGGCCCCAATGATACCCTGACGAACCGGACGCTTTGCTTTAAGCGGAATCCAGATCCGCTCATAGCACCACAATAGGAAAAGTGCCGCGACAGCCCCTTCCATATAGGCATGGGTATGCGCCAGCAACCCCACCAGAACGGTATACAATATCGGATGCTTGTCCTCTCGGTAAAGATACGCCAGCGCAAATAATAAGATGGGGATCAAGGCATAGCAGCGCGAAATAACCGGGAACCAGTAGATCAAGGGGTAACTGAAGAGGATCAGGGCATCGGCCGGAATGTTGAAAGGCCCTTTCATAATCAACAGCCAGGCCCCAGCGGATACAAGCGAGATGCTCAGCAAATGCAGACACCAGAATGAACAGCCCAGTTTGGCAAACAGGCGAACCGGCAGGAACCAAAGCAAAAAATGCCCTTCAACCGTCATCGCCTCCCACAGTTCCCTAAAAGAGAGGAAACGGGCCATGAACCACACATGATACTCGTCATTCCAGAACTCATGGCGTGACGCAAGGAATACTATAACCAGGGTGAATACACCCCATAGTATCCACTTCGCCCAACAACTGTGCAGGGACTTTGACAGAGCCTTAGACATCTTGATTTTTTCTGCAAATATAGGAATAATCCCTAGGCCTTAGAATAATATCTTCGATCCGTACTTCGCCTTCACTGGAAAAAGGAATCTGCGGAGAAACCAGGTGGATTGTTTATTTCCCCAGACAGGCAATATGTTCGTCTGGGGCTTCCATGATGTTCCAGGAGAGGTCAAGGCCGTCGAAGTGATAGCGCATGACGGCTGCGAGTGATTCAGCCACATATTCCGGTGAAGTGGGGACGATGTCCGCCCGATAATTGATCTCGATACCGGGATATTTGGCGCAGGGACAATCGACCATCGCTTCCAATTGAGATTCCAGGAATGCCACGTCCATCTTGATGTCCGGGTAGCCCTTGGCGCCAGGAATCGCTTTCCGCAGAAGATCGTATTCGTAGCCCATACCTGCAGGTGCGAAGGTCATCCGGTAGAGCATCGGCTTGATAAAGTCGGCGTGCTGCGAGAGGATCGCGTAATCCTGCCCGACGAAAGGCGCCATGAATGGCGCATACAGATCCAGGCCGACTTCCAGCCCGCGGGCGTGCAGGCTGTCGCAGAGCGAGGCCACCGAGCCGCTCACGATATGGCCCTTGGCCTTGAAGAAATCCGCCGCCGTGGCGTTGGTGAAGGTGAAGCCCTCCTCGGGGGTATAGCCGGAAACGGAGAGGAATTCGTCCCCGCAGGCGTCCCATTCGGCCTTCACGACCTCGAGGTCCACGCCCTCCTGGAGGAAACGCTCCCGGCAGGACGGGCAGCCGCAGCTGAGCACGCCGCTGACCCCGCTCACGAAGGACTGGGAACGGACGCGGTCCATGAACACGCCGTCGAAGCCGCAGTCGGCGAACAGCCTGTCATAGATACCCAGCACGTTTTCCAGATTCTCCGGTTTCGTAGGGCAGTTGAAACGGAAACCTTCCCCGGCCGTGAGGTCGTAGTTGGCGGGGACGTTGCCCCACAGGTCCACGGCGGGCTGGTTGTCGCACACTGCCTCCGTCTCTGCGAAGACGGGA
>JAEEGG010001625.1_pt1 | contig 59831 bp, 50 predicted proteins | sample 9134161 | NCBI WGS metagenome assembly JAEEGG01 (sample SAMN16246543, study PRJNA631951) | gut metagenome | biome: gut microbiome; feature: rumen; material: CR-attached | host: Bos | place: Iran: Karaj | collected 2018-10
CCTGCGGACGCTGCGGACCCTGAGGCCCACGACGGCCCCACGGACCCTGTTGCTGCTGAGGCTGCTGCACTTCCGGACCTTCTACCACGAGATAGATAGCGTGCTTGCCAGTGAGTCCCTCAACGGCAGGCACTAATTTGGAAACCGTAAGTGCCTGATTGGCGGGGAATTTGTCATCGAAAACGAATTCTCCGATCTCCTCACCCTTCCAGGGATCATCCAACTTGACGTGAATCTTGAAGGCACCCTTGCCGCTGCTGGTCAGGTTCAGGTAAAGATGGGGGTTGTCGCCCTTCTTGATACCCTCGAAGGCCTTGCAGCCCTTAGTGTCCTGAGCCAGACCGCCAAAGCCGAAGTACTTGAAGCCGATGATACCCCCGTTCTGAACACCAGCAAGGTCCATCGAGTTGTTCCACACATCGTGGTTGTCCTGCATCCAGTCGTTGGCGCCTGGGCCATACACGAAGCAGGCATAACCAGCGCTATAGTAAGCGTAAGGCGGCAGACCAAAAATCTGGAAGCCCTCGCTGGTCACCTCAGCACCCGTATAGGTATTGCCGTCGGCAGCCTTAGCCGTCCAAACATTATCCTTGGCATAGGGGTCGTAACCCGTAATCTTCACCACGCCACCCTTTGCTACAGGCTTCTTGTCCCAGGTGATCTTCACCGGTGCCACCATCGTCTGACGGGCATTGCCGAAGCCGCGTGGCGGACGGTGATAGAACACATACCACTGGCCGTTAATCTCCTGCAGTGAGCCGTGGGTGTTGTGACCGAAGTTGGTGGTGATGAGCTTGGCACCATCCTCACCCAGTACGACACCACGGGAGTCTACCAGCACGCCGCCTGAGCGCCAGGGGCCGAGGGGAGAGTCGCCGAAGGCATAGCGCAGGGCGGAGTTGGTATTACCCAGACCGTATTCCTTGCCGCTATAGCCGGAGAACACCATCACGTATTTGTTGCCCACCTGACGGATGCTGGAAGCCTCGAAGAAATTGAAGTCGAGCGGGTTCTGTCCGGCATAGAGAGCCTTGTATTCGCTGCCGGCCTTGTCCAACAGACGACCGTCGGCACTGCTGGCGGGGATGAACGGGTCGATGGGCTCTGTGCCTTCGCGCTTCGAGTACATTGTCTTCTGGTCCAGCTCAACAGCTGTAGAATGCTGGAAACCGTAGAACACGTAGGCACGGAAACCAATGTCGTAGTCCTTGTCCTTCTTGTCGGTGATGTTCTCGATGAACACCGAGGGGTCGAAGTCGATCAGCGAGCCGGGGAGGCACTGACGACCATCTTCAGTGAGGTTGATGGGGGTGAAGGGACCATCGGGACGGTCGCCCTTACACACCATCGGCGTACGACGCCAACCGCGGCTGTGGGGATAGAGGTAGTAGGTCTTCTTGCCGGTGGCCTTATCCTTCACTTCCACGAGGTCAGGGGCATACATCGTGTCCCATTGTCCGTCGACGAACCAAGTGAAGATGGGGCCTTCGTCGCGCCACTGACTCAGATCCTCAACGGGAGCTGACCACATACGGATGTCGGGGCCACAATAGGCGGAATAGTTCACATCGTGCGAGCCGATGATGTAGGCACGCAGCTTGCCGGGATGGTCGGGATCCTCAAACACACGGGGTTCGCCATCGGGCACATGCTCCCACAGAGGGAGATAGGGGTTCTGAGCGTTAACAGCCCATGCCGTACACGCCAAGAAACAGAATAAAAGAAGTCTTTTCATTACTTAATAAAGTTTTAGTTGATAACTATTTGCTCGCAAATTTAGAAAAAAACTATGAACTATGAACTATTAATTATGAACTTTTTATTACCTTTGCAACATAAACGAAACAAAGTGATACAAATATGAAATTTTCGCGCATACTATTCACTATTCACTGTTCACTATTCACTATCGGCGCTTTTGCTGGCGATTTTAATATCGTTAGCTACGGCGCCAAGTCGGACACCACCGTATTGAGTACAACAGCCATTCAGCAGGCCATCGACGACTGTTCGAATACAGGCGGCGGACGCGTGGTGGTGCCGGCAGGACAATATAAGACAGGTACAATTATCCTGAAGTCGGATGTACACCTGTTCTTGGAACAGGGCTCCACACTCTATGGCAGTACCGATCTGAAGGATTATCGGCCGATGAAGTCCGACTATGTCTCGCTGCGTACACAGACCAACACCATTCAGCTGATCTACGCAGATAAGGTAAAAAACGTCGTCATCGACGGCTATGGCACCATCGATGGCCGGGGACGCGCCTTCAAGAAACTGTCATGGAACGATGAGGGCATCACCCGTCCACACCTGTTGCGGTTCATCCAGGGCGAGGACATCACCGTGAGAAATATCACACTGAAGAACAGCGGCTGCTGGATGCAGCACTATCTGGCCTGCGACCGGTTGAAGATTGAGGGCATCAAGGTGCAGAACCGCAATAACTATAACAACGACGCCCTCGATTTAGACGGCTGTCACGATGTCATCGTACAGGGGATAATGGCTGATAGCGACGACGATGCCATCACGCTGAAAAGCACTTCGCCCCGTCTTTGTGAGAACATCCGCATTGCCGACTGTGTGGTGTCGAGTCATTGCAACGCCGTGAAGTTAGGCACGGAGACCAATGGCGGCTTCCGCAACATCAACATCTCGGGCATCGTGGTCAAGCCCAGCAGCGATCAATCAACTCAGTTCTTTGGTGCGCCATCGAAGATCGGCACGTCGGCCATCTCATTAGAGATCGTCGATGGCGGTGTGATGGAGAATGTGAACGTGTCTGACTTCACCGTTGAGGGCACGGAATCGCCTATCTTCATCCGTTTGGGCAATCGAGGCCGGGGCTACATGCTGAGAAACGCAAGCGCAGGGTTGAGCGGAAATGGCAATGAAGACACGATTACCGAACTCATTCCCATCGACCATGTGGGCACCATCAATGGCGTGCATCTCGACAATATCCATATCCGCAATGCGGGTGCTGTGGGCTGTTCGATTACGGGTCTGCCCGGCCATCCGGTAAAGAATATCTGGCTCTCGAATATCACGATCCATCACAAGGGTGGGGTGAATGCTACGGACCTCGCAGCTATCAACGACTCCATCAGGAATGAGAAAGAAAAGGCTTATCCCGAGGCGACGATGTGGGGTCGTCTGCCCGCGAAGGGTTTTTATATTCGTCATGCGCGTGGCGTACATTTAAATAATATATATGTGGAGACGGCTGAGACCGATGTGCGTCCGGACTTTATGAGGACAGACACTGAGGGCTGGGGCGATGAGGGTGATGAAGGCTGGGGCGATCTGGGCAACGGCGCCTATCGCAACCCCGTGCTGAATGCGGATTTCTCCGATCCTGACGTCATCCGCGTAGGCTCGAAATTCTATATGGTGGCGTCCGACTTCCATTTCCTGGGCATGCAGGTATTAGAGTCGGAGGATATGGTCAACTGGCACTATATCAGTCAGATCTACCGCCGCTTCGATGAGCCGGGATGGGATAGCAACCAGCATTATGCTGGTGGCTCGTGGGCGCCTGCCATCCGCTATCACGACGGACTTTATTATGTGTATTTCTGCACGCCTGAAGAGGGCCTCTATATGAGTACGGCGGCGGATCCGCATGGCCCCTGGGCACCGCTGCACTTGGTGAAGCGTGTGCCGAAATGGGAAGACCCGTGTCCTTTCTGGGACGACGACGGCCAGGCCTACTTAGGCCGCAGTAAGCACGGAGCAGGGCCGATTATCGTGCACAGGATGTCGCCCGACGGTAAGCAGTTGCTCGATGAGGGCGTGACGGTATATGAAGGCCCTGTAGCGGAAGGCACGAAGTTCCTAAAACGCAATGGCTGGTATTATCTTATTATCCCTGAGGGCGGCGTCGGGACAGGCTGGCAGACGGTGCTCCGTTCACGTAACATCTATGGCCCCTACGAACGGCGAATCGTTTTGGAGAAAGGCTCGACAAACATAAACGGCCCGCATCAAGGGGCATTAGTAGATGCGCCCGATGGCAGCTGGTGGTTCTATCATTTCCAGGAGACACCCGTCTTGGGGCGCGTGGTTCATCTGCAACCCGCCCGCTGGCAGGACGACTGGCCGCTGATGGGAGTGGATTACGATGGAAACGGTGTCGGGGAACCCGTGGCCCTCTGGCAGAAGCCTATTTTAGAGGTAAGAGGTAAGGGGCAAGAGGTAAGAGAATACCAGACAAGCATAGCTTCTGATTTCCATGACGACTTTAACATTTCTCTCACCTCTTACCTCTCACCTCTCACCTCTTTAAATCTTGCATGGCAATGGAACCACAACCCCGTCGATACCCACTGGAACCTCACGGAGCGCAAGGGCTGGCTTACGCTGAAAGCGATGCCTGCGGACAGTCTGAAGCTGGCGCGGAACATGCTCACGCAGAAGGTCATCGGCTATCAGAGCGAGAGTACGACGCTTGTGACGACCTCGGGCAATTGCTATGCCGGTCTGTTCTGCTCCGGCAAGCAGTTCCGCGGCATCGGTCTCTGCAAGGAGGGCGTGTTCATCGAGGCGCATGGTCAGCGGCAGATTGTAAGGCCGGGAAAGTTTGCAAAACTGTGGCTGCGCATCATGAACGACTGCATAGAAAATCGCCATCAGTTCTATTACAGCACCGATGGCGAGCATTACGAACCTGCGGGCGAGGCGTTCTCCATGCGGGCAGGCTATTGGAAGGGCATCCGTGTAGGCCTATTCTGTTACGGCTTCAGCGGCAAGGCGGCTTTCGATTTCTTCGAGCAGCGCGTCGCCCCTTAAGTCGCGGGCCACAATCTTACCGTGGTCATCGATGAGCACATTGGCGGGGATCGACTGGATGCCGTAGATCTGGGCGCCCGCACAGTCCCAGCCTTTCAGGTCGCTCATCTGCGGCCATTTCTGACCGGTCTGTTCGATGGCAGCCAACCAGCTGGCCTTGTCCTTGTCGAGCGACACGCCCACAATCTCCAGACCCTTGTCGTGAAAGCGTTCATAAGCCTTTACCACGTTGGGCAACTCTCTGATGCAGGGGCCACACCATGAAGCCCAGAAGTCGATAAGCACGAGTTTGTTCTGACCCACATAGTCACCCACCCATACCGTCTGACCTTGAGGACCAGGCAGGCCGAGGTCGACAAACTTGCTGTTGATGCCTGTCGCAGCCGCCATGTCTATTTCCTTGTTCGTCTCTGAGTCAAAGACCTTTATCTTCTGTTTGCTGTCAGTGACCTTTACCTTCTGGTTGCAACTTGTCGTCAGCAACAGACCTGCTGCGAGCATCAAAAATACTTTTCTCATCATATTTTCTATCATTTTTCTCATCCCTGAATATAATTTTTCACTATTCACTATTCACTAAAAAGTTGTACCTTTGACTTCGTCTAAAGTACTCACGCTCGAAAAAACTCAAATAATATTTGGTTTTTTGCTCGCTTATTCGTACCTTTGCACCGTCTTAGCGACTGGCCCTGATAGTTAAATGGATATAACAAGGCTCTCCTAAAGCTTAGTTCCGAGTTCGATTCTCGGTCGGGGTACTGAGTGAGAAACCGCTTCGGATTTCTCACTTTTATTTTTTATATCCTCGTAACTTGTTGGTTCTCTTGGAAGATAAGGTCAAATACTTTACCAGAGAGCAACCTTTCCGATTGTTCCAAGGTCAAGTGTGGCCGTAGCTACACCAAGAGCCTGAAAGACACGGCTCATGGTAGGTATGCTGATGCTGTAGCCCTTCTCCAGTCTGGAAATCTGTGCCCGCTGAACGCCCACACGCTTACCTAATTCCTCCTGAGTAAGGTTCTGTTGCAAACGTGCCTTCTTGATTGCCTCGCCAAGCTCGTAGGCGTGGACTGGTGCTGCCACACTTCTCTCGAACTCGTCACGGCGGGGAGTGCCCACCTTACCGAAGTGCTTATCTAACACCTCTTCTGAACTATACAACTTGAATTTTCCTACCTGTTCCATATCTATTACTTCTTAGCTTTGAAATACTCTTGTCTTATTCTCTCTGCCTTGGCAATCTCTTTCTTTGGTGTCTTCTGCGTTTTCTTGATGATGCCGTGCGTGGCGATTACAAGCGTGTCAGTCTGCGTGTCCCAGAAAGCGAAAAGCCTGTACTTAGCTTTATTATACAGTGTCCTGAACTCCCAGATCTCCGTACCTTCCAGCTTGGAGAAAATGACGGAATTAACTTCGCCACCCTCTATGCGGTGAATAATCCCGAGCAATTTGTCACCTGCTGACTTCGGAAGACTCTCGATGAATATAAGAGCCTCCTCCATATACATGACCTTTGGGTTGTTCTTTGCCATACTCATTTAGTTTTGTGTGCAAAGTTACAAATTTGTTTCGATATTACGAAACATTTGGGAGATTATTTTCATGTTGACATTGCTTTCTAACACTTTGTTTCTGGACTATATTTTTGAAAAATCTATGGCATCTGAGCAATTTTAGTGAACTGCCAGATCCGAAAACCTTAAGTGGTTCCGTGGCGAGTCAGGCTTGTGAATCAATTGAATCAGGCTTGTGAATCAATCGAATAAGGCCTGCGAATTAATCGAATCAGGCCTGTGAATCAATCGAATCTTACCTGAGAATTAAAAAAATCTTAGCCTGAATGTTTCGAATGTTCCTCCAAATTTATTTTTTCGCGCGCTGAAATAGAATTTCCCGCCCTGAAAATATATTTTCTCGACCTGAAAATACATTTTCTCGGGCTGAAAAAACATTTGCCATTCAGAGAACTAACTTTATCAGTTCAGAGTTTTATCTTTTTCCGTTAAGAGTTTTGTAAGGTTAACGGTTTCTTTAAAACCGGTTAATGCCTTTCTGAATTTTCAGGTAAGCCTTTCTGAATTTCCGGTTAAGCTTTTCTGTGCGAATGGTTAATCACGGATAGGCACACAGTGCTGAATGTTGATGGGGATGGTTTCTGTTTGGAGGCCATCCTTTTCTTTGGTGATGCGGAGACGCACGATGCAGGCCTTGCTGTTAAGGGGTTTCGTGGGGTCGAAGATGAAGTTGCCGATGCTGTAGTAGATCTTGTGGCCGTGGTAGTCCTCGATGGTCTGCAGGGTGTGGGTGTGGTGGCAGATGAGCACGTCAGCGCCGGCATGTATCAGCATGTGGGCATCGTGGCGCTGCAGGGGTACGGGCTCCAGCGTGTGTTCACCGCCCCAGTGGAGCGAGACGATGATGACGGCTGTGGAGTCGGCCTGTCGGAGTCGGAAAACACGTGAGAGTAGCGAGTCCATCGGCTCTTGGCTGACGCAGGGTTTGTCGGGCAGGTAGGCGTAGTTTTCGAGGGCGAGTCGCAGCGAGGGTACCAGCCAGACGTTGCGGGGCTCTGAGGCCAGGAGCACGGGCTCGGCGGCCTGTTGCATGTTCTCGCCAGCGCCGAGGGGTGTCATGCCGGCAGCGAGGATGTTACGATAAGTGTCGAGGAGACCCTCGCGGCCCTGGTCTATCGAGTGGTTGTTGGCGAGGTTCAGGTGGGTGATGCCATGCTGCTTGAGGGCGTCGAGCCATTCCGGCTCTGCGCGGAAGATAAATTGCTTGAATACGGGGGCTTCGATCTTCGTGGCCGGGCATTCGAGATTGCCCACGACGACTTGGGCAGATCGAAAGACGGAGTCGATGCCATCCGAAAACAGATGGTCGACTCCGTGATGGTTGATGACGCGGCGCACGCCGCGATCGAGGAGAATGTCGCCCGTAAAGACGATGGTGATGGTGTTGGGTGATGGGTGTTGGGTGATAGCTAATGGCTGGTAAGTGGTAGCACCAAACAAATAGCCAACACCAACCACCCAACACCCAACACCTTTAACAACCTGAGCTATAGTGGTATTCCTCATTCGGCTCGGGTTCCTTTTCCAGAGGCACGATGATGGGCTTCATCCACTCAGGCACACCCTTTCGGGGATTGGTCTCCAACTGCTTCTGCCATTCCTCGTCTGTGAGACGGGGCATGTCGATGGGCTGGATGAACTCACGATAGCTCAGTACTGCACCGCGTGTCAGATACAGATAGCCATCGATTTCGACCACGACGTAGATTTCGTCGGCATCACCCACGGCCTCGAAGAGGATCGACTTTTCGGGATTGTTGTCGGCATTGGCGGTGTAGACGTCAGCCACGAGGGCCACTTTCTTATCGGCACCCTGCACATCGTCCCAGCCCATGAGATACTGATCGGGCTGGCGCACCAGGTCGATGCTGATGTTCTCGAAGGTGGCACCGATGCACTCCAACTGACTGTATTCTTCGTCGGAGATGGGCTTGCCAGCCACTTCCTTTTCGCTGATGGCCAGCAGGAACTCAGCCTCCTCTTTCATTCGTTCGGTGACATCACCGATCTTCTCCGTCAGCATGTTCTGTTCCTTCAGCAATCGCTCGGTCTCATTGAGTAGCGAGATGGCTTTCTTCCAGAAACCGATGTTCGGTTCCACGTAGCCCTTGACGATAGGCTCTGGGGGACCGCCACCACCGCACTCAGCACCCATCGGCTGCTTGGCATAGAGGATGGCGTCGTGCTTCAGCTCTGCCCACGAGGCGAGCATGGCGTTGAGATCTTTACGATCCCACTCTGAGGTCAGCATGAAATAGGGCATGTTCAGCTGCGGGTCGCGGTCGCAGAGCGAACGGAGGGTACTCATCCACTTGGTGGCGATGGTTCCTTCCCAGTTGATCTGCTGCATGCGCTGCTTCATCTTCTGGAGGGCGGGCTCAAAGCCTTTCCATTGGATTTTCTCGTTCATGAGAATCTTCTCGGCCTCAGGCACAATCATTGCTGCGAAGAAGTCGAGGCCCTTCGGCGTGGCGCGCTGAGTGGGCTTGTTGTCGTAGTCGACCATCTCCTGCAGCACTTCGGCATCGGGCTGATAGCGCTGAGGCATCACGTTGATCTTGTTATGGCTTGTCTTCTCATACTTCGGACGGATGCGTGTCTGCTTGTTGCCTATCTCGTTGAGCTTAGCGGAAATCTTGGCGATGGCATCGTCGTTGTGGATGAGGTCTTCCATCTGCAAGCCAGTCTTATCCACCTCGGCCATCACCTGTGTCAGACTGAGGTTGTCGGATTCGCCCATGAGGTAGGTGATGAGGTCGTTCAGTGTCTTGTAATTCTCCTGCGATTTCTTGTCGAGTTTCAGTGCGCAGGCCTGCTGTACGGCGGCCAGCACCTCGTCGTTGTGTTCCAGTCCGAAGGTGGCGGTCTGCAACCACATCATACCGCGGAAGTAACGCTGGAGTTTCTCGTTGCGGGTGTAGTGGCCACGCGGGCGGAAAAGGCTGTAGGGGAACTGAACCTCCTTGTAGTCCTGCATGAAATTGCTGGGGCTGTTTTGGGCTGCCATGATATTCCCGACTTCCTCTGCAACAACGTCACCTTTTTCTGGGTTGGAGATATACTCGCCAGTGAACAGCTTGTGGGCGATGTTGTAGAAAGCGACATTGTGCTGAGCCACCTTGTTGACCTTCTCGTCGGAGCCCGACCACCGTTCCATGTTGTACAGCAGCTCGTGCATGTTGCGGGTGAAGCTGATCATCAGGGGTAACAGCGTGGTCTCCTCCAACTCGCGCAACATGCAGTCGAAATAGAGATGATAGAGCTGCAGATAGAGGTCGGTGGTCACGAAGTTGGGGAAGTCAGCATAGTCGTTCTTCTCGTAGATCTGGAACAGCTGGTTCTGACGGGCAGGCACGATGGCGAAACCGATCTTGGCCAACTGCTGGCTGAGTTGCGGGTCGAACTCCTTGAGCTGCGTGGGATTCGTCAGGTTTTGCATGTTCACGCTCAGCCCGGGCTCCACCTCGAAGTTCTGTTTCTTGAGTTCGTCCTCGCGCTCCTGCATGCGTTTGATGAAGGCTTTCTCCTGATCGGTGTACTTCATGATGTTCGCCTCGTCGATCATGCGGTAGTAGAAATCGTAGAACGACTCGTCCTCCTTGCTCTCAAACTCGCTGTAAGGCATGTTCTCGTCGAAGGCCCACATCAGCGAGTCGTACCAAGTGGTGGTCAGGTAGATGTCGCGGATATAGGAATCCTTGAAGGGGAATCCGCGCTGTGCCGCAGGCGCATTGCGGAGTGTACGGACATCAGCCAGCGAGAGACCGCTGACATCCATGTCGTAATCAATACTGTCGAGCAATTTCTCCACATCGATCTGCGATGGGGGTACTTGCACGACGGCTTGTTTCTGTGCACAGGCCATCATCAGGGCCACTGTGCAGACTGCTAATAATAACTTTTTCATTGGCTAAAGGTTTTTATTGCTGTTTGTTGGTCTACACCTTTTATAATAAAGCGGTCGAACGCCATACCAAACTTGTCCCATTTGTAGTCGGACACCACGAAGAGCGAGTCGGTGGTCGATTCTAACGCACGTATCTTGCCGTCGACAAAGCGGAAGTCCTCGAGGATACCGCCTAACTTCGAGCCCATCCATAGTGCGCGCGCCTTACCGTTTACCTGCTTGAAGATGAAGAGCCTACGGGCCTTCTCAGGGTAGAAGCGCGTCGACTTGATCACGCCAACCATCGCATCCTCGCTGCCGTCGCCGTCGACATCACCCGTCTGAAATTGATAGACAGGGTAGGGAAGTTTCCAATCGTTAAGATAATAGAGGCTGTCGTTCACCTTTTTCAGTGTGAAGTTGCCTTTTTGCTGAGAAGTGAGAAATGAGAAGTGAGAGGTGAGAGATATGATTACTCCGAGGTCGAGAATGAATCCCAGCAGGATAATCACACCTCTCAGTCCGGGAATGAATTGTAGCAGAGTAATCATATCTCTCAGTTCTCACTTCTCATCTCTTTAGAACCCTGGCATTTCGGGCATCTGCTGTGCCTTGACAGCCATGCACTCCATCTCCACGAGCCAGCCTGGGCGGCAGACGGGGGCGAGCACGATGACGAAGGGCTTGTCGCTGAAACGCTCCTCATAGAGTTTGCGGACGGTCTGATAGTCTGCAATGTCACGCAGATAGACCACCATCTCTGCCACATCGTCATAGCTGCACTCTGCCTCGTTGAGCAGGGCTTCTACATTCTCCCACATACGATGGGTCTGTTTCACCACATCGTTAGGATACATGATCTCGCCCTTGTTGTTGATGCTGGCCGTGCCTGAGATGAACACATGGCGACGGTCGGCATAGTCAATATAGGTACCACGTTCGAACGATACACCATAGTCGCTGGTGCGGTTCAAGTGGGTGGGTGCATAGAGGAAATGACGCTGCTCGGGCTGCAGACCGCCGATGGCATAGTTGTCCATCTGCGACAGCACGTTGGGATCCTGCTGACGTCCGCCGATGCCTGTAGAGGCGATGAAATGGGTGTGGACGGTCAGTCCCTGCGTGAAGAAGAACTGGTTACGGGCGCGCACCACACCGCCGTAGTTCAGGTCGATGTCGTGTACGAAAAGCCATGTGCGGATGCAGTTGTCTGCCAGTGTGCAGCCCTCTTCGAGCAGCTGCATGTTATACTCGTTGAAGAGCAGTCGCATCTGGTATTCCGAGTTGGCGGCAAGGTTATGTGCAGAGCCGTTCCAATAGTGATTAAACTGGCCGTGACTCACCTTGTAGAGACCGCTACCCGTCAGACTGGTGGTAACGTTCGTCATCAGATACACCCATAGCGCCACCTTCGTGCCGTCGAGGGGCGCCTGCTCGATGATGCTCTTTGCGCAGTCGGTTACATCGCTCACGATGACATGGTCAGCCTGATTGGCGGCATCGCTCAGGAAATAACGCTTGAACACGGCCTGCGGCTTACCTGGCAGTTGCTCTAATAATTCCGTATAAGCACCCATCACAGCCTCCAACTGCGCCTCGAAGGTAACCAAGGCACTGCTGGCATGAATCATGGCGTGATATTCCTTTACTTCCGTGCCGGCGTCGAAGCAGAATACCTCAGCGCGGGCGTTTTGATAGTCGATTTGTTTGGTCCTTTCTTCCATTCTAATTGTTTCTTTGGGTGCAAAGATACAATAATTTATGGAATTACGGGCGATTTTCTGCAAAAAAGTAGCATCTCGCGTACATTATATATAATAAAAAGGGCTGCAGTCCTCACGGAGTGCAACCCTCACAACATATGTTAAACCCTTAAACTAATTACTTCTTTGCGGGAGCCTCAGCCAGCTCGTTGTCCTCCTTAATGGTACGGCCCATGGTGAGATAAGCCGTAGGAGCAGCGATGAACAGAGAGCTCAACGTACCGAAGATCACACCCAGAATCATGGCGAATGAGAACGAGCGGATGCTATCACCACCGAGGATGAAGATAGCCAACAGCACGATCAAGGTCGTCACTGAGGTGTTGATGGTACGTGCCAGCGTCTGGTTCAGTGAATCGTTGAACAGCTGCTGACGATCGCGCTTGCCATACAGACCGAGGTTCTCACGGATACGGTCGAATACCACCACCTTATCGTTGATAGAGTAACCGATCACCGTCAGGATAGCACCGATGAACACCTGGTCGATCTCTAATGACATCGGAACCCAACCCCAAAGGATGGAGTACATGCCAATTACGAGCAGTGCATCGAGGGCCAGTGCAACCACAGCACCTACAGAGAAGGCGAGGTTGCGGAAGCGCAGCAGGATGTAGAGGAAGATGGCGATCAGGGCGATGATCACAGAGATGATGGCACCGTATGTGATATCCTTAGCCACTGAAGGACCTACCTTTGCAGAGCTGATGATAGATCCACCTTCGCGGATGTCAGGATTCTTAAAGGCGTCGACGTTAGCCTGGCTGACGAGGCCGGCCTTCTTCAGGGCGTTGAACAGGATGTCCTCAGCCTTGTCGTCTACCTCAGGATTGTTCGACTCGATATCCCAGTTGGTAGAGATACGAACGGTCTTACCGTCGGTACCCAGGGCGATGACAGAAGTGTTTGCCTCCTGCTGGGCCTTCTCACCCATGGTGTTGATGAAGGCACCTGCCATAGCCTGACGGACAGTCTCAACGGGTGTCTCCTTGTCGAGCGTCACCACATAGTTACGACCGCCGGTGAAGTCGATACTCTGGCTCAGACCGCGAACGGCGAATGAGATAATGCAGATCAATGCCATAACACCCCAGATGGTGAAGGTCTTCTTATACATACCCATGAAGTGGTACTTGGCGTTCTGCATCAGGTTCTTCGAATAACCAGTCACGAAGGTGAGGTTTGTCCACTTGTCCTTGCTCAGCATGTAGTCGTAGACCAGACGGGTCATGAACACAGCGGTAAAGAAGGATACACAGATACCGATGATCCAAGTGGTGGCGAAACCCTTCACAGGACCTGTACCGAAGTAAAGCAGGATGATACCTGTAATCAATGATGTGAAGTTAGAGTCGAAGATAGCACTGAAGGCGTTAGAGTAACCCTTGTTGAGGGCTTCCTTCACGCTGAGACCCTTCTTCAGCTCTTCCTTGATACGCTCGTAGATCAGCACGTTAGCATCCACAGCGGTACCCAGTGTCAGCACGATACCGGCGATACCAGGCATGGTCAGTGCAGCCTGGAACGAGGTCAGGATACCCAGTGTGAAGAACAGGTTGAACAGCAGGGCGATATCGGAGAGGATACCGGGGATGAAGCCGTACAGCAGAATCATGTAAATCATCAGCAGGATGAAAGCTACGATGAATGACATGATACCCTGCTGGATAGACTGAGCACCCAGTGACGGACCAACCACCTCTTCCTGTACGATGCGGGTAGGAGCCGGCATCTTACCTGAATTCAGTGTGTTAGCAAGGTCTTTCGTGTCCTCGATAGTGAAGTTACCAGTAATCTGAGAGTTACCTCCGTCGATCTGAGTGAGGATGCGGGGAGCAGAGTAAACGGCGTCGTCGAGCACGATGGCTACGGCCTTACCGATGTTTTGCTTGGTGATCTGGCTCCAGCGACGGGCACCGTCAGAGTTCATCTGCATAGAAACGCAGGGATGACCCATCTGGTCGAAGTCGTCCTTACCATTGGTAATCACGTCACCCTCTAATGGTGCACGACCTGAAGGCTCGGTAATCTTCAGTGCATAGAGCTCGAAGATGTCGCCCTTGGTATTCTGGCCTCCGAAGTCCTCAGCCTTGGCACCCCAGCGCAGCTTCAGCTCAGCGGGGAGAATCTGACGGGCGAGGTCGGAGTAGATAATCTTATTAATTTCAGCGGTATCGCGTGCGTTGGCGTAACCTACGACGGCGAGGGTATTACCCTGAGTGGGCTGGAAGATGGCGAACAGCGGATTCTGCTTCTTAGCCAGTTCAGCAGCCTGAGCGTCGATAGAGCTCTTGGTGTCCTTCTTGGCCAGCTTGGCAGCCAGGTCGCCAGAAGCAGCCTTGGCAGTGTCGGCCTTTACAGAGTCGGCAACCTGAGCCACAGCAGTTGTGTCAACGGCAACGGTGTCAATCACCTGACCACCCTGAGCAGCCCAGCGCTGGTTCAGCTGAGACAGCAGCGGTGTGATCTCCTGAGAGTTGTAGGTCTCCCAGAACTCGAGGTTGGCACTTCCCTGGAGAAGCTTACGAACGCGCTCGGGCTCCTTGATACCAGGCATTTCCACCATGATACGGCCTGCCTGACCCTCCAGCTTCTGGATGTTGGGCTGTACCACGCCGAACTTATCGATACGGTTTCGAACTACGTTGAATGAGTTGTCGACGGCAGCCTGCACCTCAGCGCGGAGCGCGCTCTCTACCTCAGAGTCGGTAGACTGTGTGCTCACCTTGCCCTTCATCTGCTGGGTAGCGAAGATAGCGGCGAGGGGACGGCCGTTGGCCTCTTGTTTCCAATACTTCACGAACAGAGAGATGAAGTCATTCTGACTGGTCTCTTCTTCCTTCTTGGCAAGCTCCATTGCCTTCTTGTAGGTAGCGTCGGTCTTGTGGTCGGCGAGCACGTCAACCACATCGGGTACTGATACCTCAAGAATCACGTTCATACCGCCTTTCAGGTCAAGACCCAGGCCAATTTCCATCTCACGGCACTGCTTCAGAGAATAGATGCCCATGTACACCTTCTCATTGTTGATTGAATCCAAGTACTCTGCACCTGCTTCCTCGCCCATGGCAGCGGCCTTACTCTCGTAGTGGCGTGTCACGAATGAGAAGGAAAGGTAGAAGCAGCACACAAGAATCAGAAGCACTGCAATAAATTTAACAATTCCTTTGTTTTGCATTTTGATTTTTAATATTATTTGTTATTATTATATTCTGTTCGCGTATATTTTAGCGTGCAAATATAGTTCTTTTTTTTGAGAGGGAAAAATTTCTCGTCAAAAAAGACACATTTTTTAAGGTTTTTCCCTCATTTTGAGGTAACAAATGACCGGATAATGGTCGCTGGCATCCATTTCGTCGTCAATCTGACAATTATATGGCTGAAGATCTGACGAGCATAAAATATGGTCGATGCGGAAATAAAAACCTTTCTGATTATATGACAAACCGAGTCCTCTGCCTGTCTCTTGGAAGCAGTCTGTGAGTCCTTGTGCGATGGTGCGCCGTGTGTAGGAGATAGGGGTATCGTTGAAGTCACCGCACACGATGATGGGATAGTGTCTGTGCGCCTCGATATAACGGTGGACGGCATCGGCCTGAGGGGCGCGACGGGCGTTGTTCTTGCCCAGTTTCCCGATGAGGAACATCGATTCTGCCTTGGCTGTGTCGCGCTCCATCTTACCGCGTAGCAGGCGTTTGTAGTTGTCGCGCTCAGCATCCGAGAGGTGGGTACCTTCCAAATGGTTGTTGATGACCAGCAGCGTGTCCTTGTCTGTTTTCAGGTAATAGGCCACCGAACCATTGGTGTTCGACTCATACCAGATGCGCTCCTTACGGATGATGGGGAATCGGGTGTGGATGCCAACACCATTGAAGGTATAGGCATTTTTATGGAGGATGGTGGTGTCGTTGTAGGGATAGATCTTCTGGTATCGCTGCATGACGAACCGTCGCCAGGTGTCGACATCCTCTTGTAGACACACTATATCAGCTTTCTGACGGGCCAGATAGTTGTATACAGTGTCGAAACCTTGTTCGTATTTGTAATTGCCCCCATAAGTGCAGACATTATACGAGATGACCTTGATGGCTTGCTCGGGAACATCCTGACGCATGTTGACAGGCATGAACAGGGTAATGGGCACATAGGCGGCAGCAAAGCCTACAATGGGAATCCACGCCTTCTTCCATTTGACGGTGAGCCAGAAGAAAAGGAACAGCAGATTGACCAGTAGGAATACCGGGAAGGTCATGCCCATGACGGATAGGGTGGGATGTTGCTCTGGATTCAACCGGTCGGAATAGCCTGCCAATAACATCAGTAAGATGGTGGCGACATTGGCACCGGCTATCAGGTTGACAACAAACGATTTGATTTGCTTGATCATTGCTTGCTAGCCTCAAACAGCTTTTGTTTCTCTTCTTTGGTCAGGCTGTCGTAGCCGCTCTTACGGATTTTGTCGAGGATGGCATCTATCTCTTCTTGATTCTTACGCTTGCGGGCATTATATTCCATATCATCCTGTTTCGAACTGCCTCGTTCTGCATGCATGTGCGGATTGGTGTCCTTCTGCTGCTGGCGCTGCTCAAAACTGCGTTTCAATCCCTCGAAGAACTCGCGCCCACGACTGCGATCGAAATTCGCTTCAGGATGGCGGTTCCAGTAACGTATCATCAGGAATCCGAAGAGCATACCGCCTAAGTGAGCCGTATGGGCCACACCATCGCCAGCTGCCGTGATGGATGAATAGAACTCAATGGCTACATATCCTAATACGAACCACTTGGCCTTGATGGGGAAGGGGAAGGGAATGATGAACAACCGCTCGTTGGGGAATGACATTCCGAAGGCGAGGATAACAGCATAGACAGCTCCAGAAGCGCCGATGGTTGTCCAGGCGTTCAACTGATGACTGAGTTGCTGACCCACCACGAAGAGTTCTGCCACACCAATGCTCGGATCCTGCTCGTGGATTGTCAGATAAAACGATATAAATTGGGCGATTTCTTGGCAAAGTCCTGCGCCGATGCCACAACAAATGTAATAAAAAAGGAATTTCTTCGGACCCCATACATTCTCTATTACACAACCGAACATCCACAAGCCGAACATATTACTCAGGATGTGCATGAAATTAGCATGCAGGAAGAGGTAGGTAATTAACTGATAGAAATGGAAATCCTCGGCCATGAAAAAGTGAAGACCCCCGATATCGGCAAGGTCGATTCCGCGCATCTGAAGAACGATCGTTGCCAAAAAGGCAATGAAGTTGATAATCAACAGATTCTTTGTAATGGTGGGTATACGAAACATCTTTTTTTCTGCAATTTGCTTTTTGTAATCTTTGATAATCTCTGATTCAGTGCAAGGGCACTTTTCTTTATTTTGGCGCAAAATTACGAAAAATATCTCTTTTTTGGACCAAAAACGGGCCTTTATCAACTATTTTTCAATAAAAAAGCAAATTTTTCGGTTTTTTTGTTGTTTTTTTGATAACTTTCTCTTATATTTGCGAAGTAATTCGTGATTATTTCAACTTTTACTATAAATTTTTTAATTAACAACATTATGAACAAAACAGAATTGATTGAGAAGATTGCAGCAGGTGCAGGTCTCACAAAGGCAGATTCAAAGAAGGCTCTTGACGCAACAGTAGCAGCTATTAAGGATGCTCTGAAGGCAGGTGACAAGGTACAGCTCGTTGGTTTTGGTACATTCAGTGTTACCAAGCGCCCGGCTCGTGAGGGTATCAACCCCGCTACCAAGCAGAAGATTAAGATTGCTGCCAAGAAGGTTGCCAAGTTCAAGGCTGGCGCTGAGCTTGCTGATGCTCTCTAAACCCTATTTTGTAAAGAAAAATTGAGGGGCTCCGTTTGGAACCCCTTTTTTCGTGTCGTTTTATTTCGGTTGTTTGCCTATATAGGCGAGAATACCACCATCGACATAAAGCACGTGTCCATTCACAGCATCCGAAGCATGCGAGGCGAGGAAGACTGCGGGTCCACCCAGTTCCGAAGGATCGAGCCAGCGGCCAGCAGGCGTCTTGGCACAGATGAAACTGTCGAACGGATGGCGGCTGCCATCAGCTTGCCGCTCACGCAGAGGAGCTGTCTGTGGGGTTGCAATGTAGCCCGGTCCGATGCCGTTACACTGAATATTGTACTCGCCATACTCGGAACAGATGTTGCGTGTGAGCATTTTCAGACCGCCCTTGGCTGCTGCATAAGCACTAACCGTCTCGCGGCCCAGTTCCGACATCATTGAGCAGATGTTGATGATTTTACCCTCACGGCGCTCCATCATCTCAGGAATCACAGCCGATGAGCAGATAAACGGACCAACAAGGTCGATGTCGATCACCTGCTGGAACTCAGCGCGCTTCATCTCGTGCATGGGGATGCGCTTGATGATACCAGCGTTGTTGACGAGGATGTCAATCTGACCAACCTCCTTATGGATGGTCTCCACAAGGGCCTTTACTGCATTTTCGTCGGTCACGTCGCAGACATAGCCCTTCACATTGCTGATGCCAGCTTCCTTGTAGTTGTCAAGGCCACGCTGCAGGGCTGCCTCGTTGATGTCGTTGAAGATAATGGTCTTTGCGCCAGCAGCTACAAAAGCCTTGGCGATGTTGAAACCAATGCCGTAAGATGCACCCGTAATCCATGCATTCTTACCTTCGAGTGAAAATAGATTTGCCATAATTTTGTTTGTTTTAGAAGTTGTCTTAGTAGTTGGACGACTCGGATTCGAACCGGGAATGACAGAACCAAAACCTGTAGTGTTACCATTACACCATCGTCCAATTGCGGCTGCAAAGGTACGAAATAATTTTGAAGTACCAAAATTTTGCAGCCAAATATTACTTTACAACCAGCAAGTAATAGTTCTTCTTGCCTTTCTGGGCTAGCAGATACTTGCCGTCGATGAGGTCGTCAGCAGTAATCTCACGATTCTGATCGGTGAGTTTCTCCTTGTTCAGACTGACACCACCACCCTGTACCATCTTGCGCATCTCGCCCTTTGAAGGGAAGACTGGAGCAATGGTTGTGAGCAGTTCGATAGCAGGCTGTCCTAGCTGATCCTTGGTAATCTCAAACTGAGGTACACCATCGAATACATCGAGGAAGGTCTGTTCGTCGAGTTTCTCCAGTCCCTCTTTCGTCGACTTGCCGAAGAGCAGGTTAGAGGCTTCGATAGCAGCATCGAGGGCTTCCTGTGAGTGAACCATCACGGTGACCTCTTCTGCCAAGCGTTTCTGCAGCACACGACGGCCAGGATCTGTCCGATGCTCTTCGATAAGGGCGTCGATCACGTCTTTCTCCAGCGAGGTGAAGATCTTGATATACTTCTCTGCATCGTCATCGCTGACGTTCAGCCAGAACTGATAGAATTTATACGGTGTGGTGCGCTTGGGATCAAGCCAGATGTTGCCGCTCTCGGTCTTACCGAACTTCTTGCCGTCGCTCTTGGTGATGAGCGGACAAGTGAGGGCGAAAGCCTCGTTTTCGTAACCCAGTGTACGACGAATGAGTTCCGTACCAGTCGTGATATTTCCCCACTGGTCGTTGCCACCCAACTGCAACTTGCAGTTTTTGTGCTGATAGAGGTAGAGGAAGTCGTAGCCCTGCAACAGTTGGTAGGTGAACTCCGTGAATGAAAGACCATCGCGAGCCGTGCCGTTCAGACGCTGCTGCACGCTGTCCTTCGCCATCATATAGTTGACAGTGATATGCTTACCCACCTCACGAGCGAAATCGAGGAAGGTGAAATCCTTCATCCAGTCGTAGTTGTTTACCATCTCAGCGGCATTGGCATCCTTCGACTCGAAGTCGAGAAACTTGGATACCTGTTTCTTGATGCATTCCTGATTGTGGTAGAGTGTCTCGGCATTGAGCAGGTTTCGCTCCTGACTCTTACCAGAGGGGTCGCCAATCATTCCGGTGGCACCACCCACAAGGATGATGGGTTTATGGCCACAACGCTGCAGGTGACGCAGCATCATGATGCCACACAGGTGTCCGATGTGGAGGGAGTCGGCTGTGGGGTCAGTTCCCAAATAGGCTGTTACCATCTCCTTTTGGAGGAGTTCCTCGGTACCAGGCATCATCTGTGCCAGCATACCGCGCCATTTCAGTTCTTCAACAAAATTCTTCATATCTATCTATAAACTCTATACTTAAAACTCTCAACTATGGTACCGGATCGTAGCCGGAACCACCCCAGGGGTTGCATCTCAGAATACGCCAAATGGCTAACCAGAGGCCTTTGATAGGACCATGTTTTTTCAGTGCTTGCTTGGCATATTCGCTACATGTAGGCGTAAATCGGCACGTGGCAGGGGTGAAAGGTGAGATGCAAGTCTGATAGAAGACGATGGGTAAGCACAGGAGGAAGGAGAATGCCTTCGACACATAATGGCCGATTTGTCGGATGATATTCATAGTCTGTCAGCCACTTTCCCCAATAGTCTTTTCACGCTTTTCTCCACCGTCGCACTCTCATGGCGTTCGTCAGCCAGCCAAATGAATGCAATGGCAAGCGTCTGTGCTTGTTGCACCTTCTCCGTCAGAATCTGCTTGTGGTGGCGATAGGCCTCGCGCACCTGGCGCTTGACCCTGTTGCGGTCCACTGCATGTTTGAAATGCCGTTTTGATACGCTAACCAAAACCTGTACGGGTATGTCGTCTGCCACTCGCGCCGTCTCCATGACCACAATCCGCAAGGGAAAGGCAGAAACGGAGAAACTGCTGCCTTTACTGAAGAGCTGTTCTATCAGTTTTCTGCTGACGATGCGCTCTCGCTTGTTGAAGGTCGGAGACGCGATGCCCGCCATTATATATATAATAATGTATAATTACTCCTGATTTTCAATCAGAAAATGCTGAAGGGCACTCGTCATTGAAGGATATTTCTCCGATGGAGCTTCGACGTCGAGTCGTAAACCAGCGTCCCTTGCAGCCTTTGCCGTCGTAGGGCCAAAGGTGGCAATGGCAATCTTATCCTGCTTGAAGTTGGGGAAGTTCTTCATCAGCGATTCAATACCAGAGGGGCTGAAGAAAACCAACATGTCGTAATCGAAGGTATTCACTTCCTCAGGTGTGAAGTCGTTGCTGACGGTCTTGTACATGACACACTCACAGTGCTGTAGCTTTTTGGAGTCGAACAGCACTTCAAGGCTATTGGAGTGTACGTCGCTCATTGGCACGAGATACTTCTCATTCTTATGTTTTACCATCGTTGGCACCAGATCATCGACTTTGCCCGTTTCTCCAAAGAAGACCTTGCGTTTGCGATACTGCACATATTTCTGAATATAGAGTGCAATCGTCTCTGTCACACAGAAGTATTTCATATCCTCAGGAATCGTCACTCGCAACTCCTTGGCCATATTAAAGAAATGGTCAATGGCGTGGCGCGAGGTGAAAACAATGGCAGTATAGTCCAGAATATTCACCTTCTGTGTACGGAATTCCTTAGCTGAAATGCCTTCAACCTTAATGAATGGACGGAAAACCAATTCCACATCAAATCTGTTCGCAATATCGTAATATGGCGACTTCTCACTTGTTGGCTTAGGTTGTGAAACCAGAATCTTTTTGATCATCAGTGTCCTAAAAATTTATTGTCAATGCATTGGTTATTATTGCAAGTCCACCCCAAAGAGCGAGCAAAGGGATGATTTCGAGGGTGCAAAAGTACAAAATAATCTGCAGAAACAACCCGTTTTTTCTGAAAAAGATGACAAAACACTTATAAAAAGTGAAGATTTTAACTAAAACGAGCACCAAAATGGCATAAATGATGATGTTTTGGGGTGGTGCTTCGAAATAACTTTGGAATAAGATGGCAGGAAACAGTAGTGCTCCCTCAATGGCAGAAAGTAAAAGCATCGTGTATTGCCATTGTCCATTATTTTTTCCTGAGAAGAAGGTGTAGTTAACTAAAGTGTATAAGGGATATTTCAGGATGGCATAGACAAGGATCAATAAAAAAATGAGTCCGATAAACAAATATTCATCTTCGAAGACAAAAGTGTCGGCCACGTAGGCTTTGACGTAGAAGAAATAAGCCATCGCCCATAGCAGACAGGTCTGTAGAGCGAAGAATAAGAGGGCTGTCACTTCGTTGGAAGTAGGTGTCTTGACGTCTTCGCGTCTGGGAATATAGAAGAAATTCTTGACCTGTTGTACGATGTAGTTCCTGCTGATGGCAAATGCCAGTAACGTCATGATAAAGCAACTCAGGAGGAGGGAGCTGATGACGTTGTCATTACTGATGTTATAAGGAACTGGGTCGCCTGCTACACCGAAAGGTTCATGTGCCAGTTCTGGATGATAGAGGCTGTCGTCGGCCAGAAACTGTTCTTTATTATAATCTGGAATGCGGATCTCTCGCGGATTATGTCCCTTGTCGTGGCCTGGCAGATGGAGCGTGTCAGGTTGTTCGCTATAATGTATCTCTCCTGGCTGGAACCACGATTGGATAGCAGAGTCTTGTTGTTCGGGCGTCGCATCCTTTGGCAACAACTGCAACACTTGATAGGGTGTCTGTGGCTTTGCCGGATGCCTCACCACCGTATCGGCAATAAGGTCTGTGACAGGTGTGTTTGTTAAGATGCTATCCTTTGTCAGCATAGGCTATGACAGTCCGAATGCTTTGCGTATATCCTCCACGCGGTCGAGTTTCTCCCAAGTAAACAGTTCGACATCGACAGTCTTCGTCTCATGATAGTGGCTGGTGAAAGTCTTCTTCACGATCTCCGACTTGCGCCCCATGTGACCGTATGCGGCTGTTTCAACATACATTGGCTGGCGCAGTTTTAGGGTGCGCTCAATGGCTTTTGGACGCAGGTCGAAGAGTTGTTCAATCATCTTGGCTATCTCACCGTCGGTCATCTTTACCTTGCTACGTCCATATGTGTTCACGTAGATGTTCATTGGCTGTGCAATACCAATCGCATAGCTTACTTGTACCAGCATCTCGTCGCTGATGCCTGCAGCCACCATGTTCTTTGCAATATGTCGGGCAGCATAAGCGGCACTACGATCTACCTTTGAGGAATCCTTGCCAGAAAAAGCGCCACCACCATGGGCACCTTTGCCACCATAGGTGTCGACAATGATCTTACGCCCCGTGAGACCTGTATCTCCATGGGGACCACCGATGACAAACTTGCCTGTGGGATTCACGTAGTATTTGATGTCGGAGCCGAAAAGACCAAGCACTTTCTGAGAGTGAATCTGTTGTTTGACACGCGGAATGAGGATATTGATTACGTCGTTCTTGATTTTCTCCAACATTTTCTCATCCTCATCGAATTCATCGTGTTGCGTACTCACTACGATTGTGTCGATGCGCTCGGGGATGCCGTTATCGCTATACTGTACCGTAACCTGGCTCTTGGCGTCAGGACGGAGATACGTCATTACTTTGCCTTCCTTTCGGATATCAGCAAGTGTGCGCATGATGAGGTGAGCCAGATCCAAACTGACCGGCATGTAGTTCTCCGTCTCGTTGGTGGCATAACCAAACATCATACCCTGATCGCCAGCGCCCTGCTCGTCTTCATTGCCGTTGTCCACGCCACGGTTGATGTCGGCACTCTGCTCATGGATGGCACTCAGGATTCCACATGAATTACCATCGAATTGATATTCTGCCTTGGTATAGCCAATGCGCTTGATGGTGTTGCGGGCAATAGTCTGGAGGTCGATATACACCTCGCTGCGTACCTCACCCATAATAACTACTTGTCCGGTTGTCACAAACGATTCGATGGCACAGCGTGCCTTATCGTCATAAGCCAGGAATTGGTCTAATATGGCGTCGCTTATCTGGTCGGCCACTTTATCAGGATGTCCCTCTGATACTGATTCTGATGAAAATAAGTATGACATATATTTCAAATTTGGGTGCAAAGGTACAAAAAAGAAGTGAAAAGCGATAAGTGAAAAGTGAAAAGTTGCTGTAGGCCTTTATTTTTTTGCTTTTTATTTCTTCATGTTTCTTGGATGGTGCTCCAGAATCTCTCTTCTGAGTGTCGACGTGTCGATATGGGTGTATATTTCCGTTGTTCCAATACTCTCATGGCCTAGCAATGCCTGTATGATGCGCAGGTCAGCTCCTCCCTCCAATAGTGCTGTGGCAAAGGAATGCCGCAATGTGTGGGGCGAGATGGTCTTTTGGATACCTGCTGCTTTTGCCTGTCGCTTAATCATGATGAGTATCATTGTACGCGTTAGATGGCTGCCATAGCGATTCAGGAAGACATAGTCTTCTTCACCGGGTTTGATACGCATCAGGTTACGATCGTTGAACCAGAATCCCAATTCCCTGATAGCCCGTTGGGAAATGGGGACGAGCCGTTCTTTGCTGCCTTTGCCTAAGACGCGTACATATTCTTCTTCAAGATAAAGGTTTGAAAGTTTCAAATTTACCAATTCGCTCACTCTCAGCCCGCAGGAAAACAATACCTCGATAATGGCGCGGTTCCTGTGTCCTTCCCATTTTGAGAGGTCGATGCCTGCTTCTAAGGTGTCGACCTCTTCTGTCGACAGCACTTCTGGTAAATGCTTACCTATCTGTGGCGACTCTAACAGTTCCGTTGGATCATCGTTACGATAGCCGTCCAGTTGCAGGTAGCGGAAAAAACTTCTTACACCACTCAAGATACGGCATTGGCTTCTGGCATTGATGCCGATATCGTGTAATCCTGCTGAGAATTGTTCCAGATCATCGAGGGTTACTTCGCGTACATCCTTCTGCTCGCCTTTCAGATAGTCAAGCAGTTTACGTAAGTCGTGCTGATAGGCATCAAGCGTATTGCCTGACATGCCTCGTTGTAATTTCAGATAGCGTATGTAGCCTTTGACAATGTCTTTCTCCATTTAACCGTCTATCGGATACCCAGGCGGGCCTCAACAACATTCACCACATAGTCGCCCAGTTTCTCACACTCGTTGATGATATCCATGTAGATGGTACCCACAGCATAAGTGTATTCGTGGTTGTTGACATCGGTGATGTTCTGTGTTTTCAGCTGGTTACGATAGTTGTTGATTTCATGCTCGATGTTAAATGAGCGGTTGATATCGAAAGACTCCTTACGTCCCAGCATCAGACGGTTCATCTGAGCCAGAGCCTGATCCGTGAGTTCCATCATTTGGTGGATATGGTCGTATTGCTTTTCAATAAAGTGGTCTTCCTTACCATTGTACTTACGAGAAATGGTACGGGCCATATTGTAGCACGCATCGCCGATACTCTCTAACTCGGATATCTCGCGGAGCATGGCGCGAATCTTGGCCTTTGTGTCGTCAGAAAGGTGGGCGTCACTCACAGAGTCGAGATACTTGGCAATCTCCAGTTCCATATTGTCGCTGATACCTTCGTATTTCTCGATACGGGTGAATAGCTTGTTGAAATCGCCTGCCTTGCTGTCTTTCTTGTTTGTGGCGCTACTGGAAAGCGTGAGCAACTCACGTACCATATTAAACATGCGTTGCATACGTTCTGAGAACGACTGTATCTCTTTCTGGGCCTCGAGTACGGAAAGTTCTGGGGTCTTCATGATACCAGAGGTGATGAAATGCAGACGGAATTCGTCTTCTTCGTCGATTTTCTTAGGCTTGATCACCCAGCACACGAAACGCTCAATTTGTGGGATGAACCAGATTAGTATCAGTGTGTTGGCCACGTTGAAGCAGGTGTGGAATGCTGCCAACACAAAACTCAGTTTTGCGGCATTGGCCAAGAATACGCTTCCTTCGACAGTCTCTTTCTGCATCGTGACATCATAGCCCACGAGTCCGCAGACGGCATCAATAAAGGGGCGGAAGACAAACAATATCCAGATGACACCAAACACATTGAAGAACATGTGTGCTAAGGCAGCACGACGAGCTTGAGTGTTAGCTGATAATGCAGCAAGATTAGAGGTGATAGTAGTTCCAATGTTCTCACCCATGACGAGTGCGATACCCTGATAGATGGGCAGGGCACCACTGGAACAGAGAATCATGGTGATGGCCATGACGGCTGCTGACGACTGCACACAGAAAGTGAGAATACCTCCCAAAAAGAGGAAAATCAGTGTCGTGAGGAAGGATTCGGAATCAAAGGAGGCGAAGAAGTCAAGTACTGTCTGATTCTCGCCCAGATGCATTTCGGTGCCTGTCATACGGAGGGTTCCCAGTCCTAAAAGAAGGAATGACAGACCAAAGAGAAAATCACCGATATAGCGGTATTTTTTCAAATAGATGAGGATGATACCCAGGAAAAAAGCAGGGTAGACAGCACTGGTGATGTCGAACGACATACCTGCCGACATAATCCATGCAGTGAGGGTGGTACCGATGTTCGCACCCATGATGACTGAAATGGCTTGTGCCAACGTGAGAAGTCCGGCATTGACAAACGAGACTGTCATGACTGTGGTGGCAGTGGAAGACTGGACGGAAGCCGTCACCAGCATACCCGTTAACATACCTGTAAAACGATTAGTGGTCATCGCACCGAGTACATGTCGTAACTGGGGACCTGCCATCTTCTGTAAGGCTTCACTCATCGACTTCATACCGAACATGAGCAAAGCGAGCGAACCGAGTAGTTTGAATAAAACTAACATAGAAATATCTTTTTGATGTTGAGATTTCGGCTACAAAGATATAAAATTTACCTCAGATTTCACAGATTTCCGGGAATTTTTTTATTTTTTCTGCGTAATCTTCGTAATCTACGGTTATTTTTGTACCTTTGCACCATAGAAACAGCTATGAATATGGAACAAACAATCAAGATTCATGTCCGTAACAACGGCAAAATGGTGGAGGTGCCCTTAGGCGCTAACCTCGAGGAAGTGTATCAACAGTCAGGGCTTAATATGAAGTACGGCCCTATATCTGCTCACGTAAACAATAAGGTGGAGGGTATGCACTTCCGTGTCTATAAGCAGAAGGAAGTGGAGTTCCTTGACATTACCTCTGCCAGTGGCTCAAGGGCGTACACCCGCAGCCTCTTTTTCGTGCTTTGCAAAGCTGTCCACGACCTCTTCAATCCCTGTAAGGTGGCCATTGACATTCCCGTTTCCAACGGCTATTATGTGAATCTTAACATCGGACGGCCTGTCACCCTTGACGATGCAGGAGTCATCCGTCGTAGAATGCAGGAAATCATCGATGCAGCACTACCCATCCACCGTCACGAGACAACCACTGAGGAAGCTATCCAGCTCTTCGATAGTCTGCATAACCGTTCTAAAGTGAAACTGTTGAAGTCGACAGGAAGGATTTTTACGACCTACTACGATATCGACGGCTACTTGGACTACTATTATGGCTCGCTGCTGACGAACACCTCGCAGCTTTACCTTTTTGGACTGGAGAAGTATTACGACGGACTGTTGTTGCGCCTGCCTTCCCGTGACCATCCTGACGAGTTGGGAGAAATGACCCATCAGGACAAGATGTTCGGTATCTTCAAGGAACACCATCAGTGGCAGGACATCCTCGGACTGCGCACCATCGGCGACCTGAATGATGCAATCAGCCAGGGCTATTCACCGCAACTGATCATGGTTGCCGAAGCCTTGCAGGAGAAGAAGATTTCACGTATTGCCGATGAGATAGCCCGTCGCAAAGGGGTAAAACTCGTGCTGATTGCAGGGCCTTCTTCGTCAGGTAAGACCACAACATGCAAACGTCTCAGTGTGCAGTTGGCTGTGAACAGCATCAAGCCTGTGGCCATATCGCTCGACGACTATTTCCTGGACCGCGACAAAACGCCTCGTGATGAAAAAGGGGATTATGACTTCGAACACCTGCATGCCTTGAACTTGCCCCTCCTGAATGAGCAGTTGTCGGCGCTTTTCCGTGGCGAAGAGGTAGAGTTGCCTCGCTATGATTTCCCTACGGGAACGAGTCAGAAAAGTGGTCGGAAACTGCGCCTTGGCGAAAATGAAATATTGGTGGTTGAGGGCATTCATGCCTTGAATCCGGAGTTGACCTCGATGATTCCTGATGAGCAGATTTTCCGTGTCTATGCTTCTGCGCTGACAACAGTCCTGCTCGATAACCACAATTATATTCCCACGACCGACAACCGTTTGTTGCGTCGTATCATACGTGACCATAAGTATCGGGCAGTATCGGCCCAGGAAACCATTCGTCGATGGCCATCTGTGCGGGCAGGCGAAAACAAATGGATTTTTCCCTTCCAAGAGAATGCCGATGCGATGTTTAATACGGCGATGCTCTTTGAATTGGCAGTTATCAAGAGTCAGGCAGAACCGCTTTTGGAACAGGTGCCGGAGAATTGTCCTGAGCATGCTGAGGCCTATCGCTTGCTGAAGTTCTTGCGCTATATCAAGCCTATTCCTGATACGCAAATTCCGCCTACTTCGCTGATACGCGAATTCCTTGGCGGATCATCATTTCAATACTAAATCTCTTTTGATAAGTCGGAGTGACAAAAGTGTTGCTCCGACATTTATTTTTAATTTCTTTAACCTAAAAACAATTGTGTGCGCACAAAATTGTTGGGGGTTGTTGGTTTATATTCATAATAAATTTGTACCTTTGCAGGCGATTTCAAATAACAAGGATAATATTCATTTTAAAATTAGATTAGTAATATGGCAAAGTTAGATTTAACTCAGTATGGTATCACTGGTTCTACCGTGATTGCTCACAATCCATCGTATGAGTTCCTCTTTGAGGAGGAAATGAAGTCTGAATTGACTGGTTATGACAAAGGTCAGCTTACAGAGCTGGATGCTGTTAACGTGATGACTGGTATCTACACTGGTCGTTCACCTAAGGACAAGTACATCGTGAAAGATGCTCAGAGCCAGGACAAGGTATGGTGGACAACTGAGGAGTACAAGAACGATAACCACCCCATGAGCGAGGAGGTTTGGGCAAAGGTCAAGGAGATTGCCATCAAGGAGCTCTGTAACAAGAATCTGTATGTTATGGATGCATTCTGTGGTGCTAACGAGGCTACACGTTTGCGTGTTCGCTTTATCGTTGAGGTCGCTTGGCAGGCACATTTCGTAAAGAACATGTTCATCCAGCCTACCGCTGAGGAACTGGAGAGTTTCGAGCCTAACTTCGTTATTTACAATGCTTCTAAGGCTAAGGTTGAGAACTACAAGGAACTCGGTCTGAACTCAGAGACTTGTGTAGCTTTCAATACAACTACTCGCGAGCAATGCATCATCAACACTTGGTATGGTGGTGAGATGAAGAAGGGTATGTTCTCAATGATGAACTATTATCTGCCCCTGCAGGGTATCGCTTCTATGCACTGCTCTGCCAACACCGATATGGAGGGTAAGAATACCGCTATCTTCTTCGGTCTGTCTGGTACCGGTAAGACCACTCTTTCTACCGATCCTAAGCGTCTGCTGATTGGTGACGACGAGCACGGATGGGATGACGAGGGTGTGTTCAACTTCGAGGGTGGTTGCTACGCTAAGGTTATCAACCTCTCTAAGGAGAATGAGCCTGATATTTATGGTGCTATCAAGCGCGACGCTCTGCTCGAGAACGTAACGGTTGCTGATGACGGTAAGATTGACTTCGCTGATAAGAGCGTTACCGAGAACACTCGTGTAAGCTATCCTATCAACCACATCGAGAAGATTGCCCAGAAGGTAAACGGCAAGAGTGCTGGTCCTGAGGCTAAGAACGTGATCTTCCTGAGTGCTGACGCATTCGGTGTACTGCCCCCAGTATCTATCCTGACTCCTGAGCAGACCAAGTACTACTTCCTCTCTGGATTCACAGCTAAACTGGCTGGTACAGAGCGTGGTATTACTGAGCCCACACCTACCTTCTCTGCTTGCTTCGGTCAGGCATTCCTCGAGCTGCACCCCACCAAGTATGCTGAGGAACTGGTTAAGAAGATGGAGAAGAGCGGTGCCAAGGCATATCTCGTCAACACTGGTTGGAACGGTACTGGCAAGCGTATCTCTATCCCCGATACACGTGGTATCATCGATGCTATCCTGGATGGTGCTATCCTGAAGGCTGAGACCAAGAAGATTCCTTACTTCGACTTCGAGGTGCCCACAGCGCTGCCTAACGTAAATCCTGCCATCCTTGATCCTCGTGACACTTATGCTGATGCAGCAGAGTGGAACAAGAAGGCTGAGGATCTGGCTGCCCGCTTCATCAAGAACTTCAAGAAGTATGAGGGCAATGAGGCCGGTAAGGCTTTGGTTGCTGCAGGACCGAAACTCTAAGATGTTTTTTGACTTACATCAAATAAAGGGCGATTCCTACGGGATTCGCCCTTATTGTTTGCTCGATGTCGTGAAAAATCCGTACCTTTGCACTTGTAATCGTGAGATTACTTTCATAAATTCATTAGGTTTAGTAGTTAGATTTTAAGGTAAAGATTATGTTATTAGATTTTCAAACGACGGTTATGTTGGTTTGTGTCATAATTGCGATGATCTTAAGTGTGATTACGCTGATGCATACCACCATCCGTTAAAGAAGTGCGGGGTGAGTGATCATACCGCACTTTTTATTCGACATAGTCAAAAAATGAAAAAATCAAAGAGTAAAAAACAAAACTAACTTAAAATCAGTCAAATTATAACTTATTTTCTTTAATTATAATGTGAAAATGACACATTTTTGAGGAATTGTGCGTAAATTTGCAACCGAATTTCGAAATTTGTAAAGAACTGATGAAAAAGAAGCTCTATACGATAGCCGTGCTTTTGGCCTTCGCCATAGCGGTCACCTCCTGTCTGAGTAACTCAGAAGAAGTAGAAATAACGACCTATGACGACACCGCCATGAGCAGTTTCTCGCTTTCGGCTGTCAACAGATATGTCCATACCACCAGCAAATCTGGCGGTGACTCTGTCTATTTGTCGAAACTAGCGGTTGCCAAATACCCCTTCGCCATTGATCAGTATCAGCGAAAGATCTACAATAGTGATTCCTTGCCTGCTGATTGTGATTTGAAGCATATCCTGGTAACTGCGACGGCAACCAGCTATTCTGGTACTATTGCTGTAAAAAGCGCTACCAGCGATTCCTTGAGTTATTATAGTGGTACCGACTCTCTTGATTTCTCGACTATTCGTGAATTCCGTGTCTATAACAATACAGGAGATAAATACCGTGCCTACCAGGTACAGGTGAACGTCAAGAAGCAAGCTTCTTCGAAGATGGGATGGGAGCAGATGCCTGCGGGTACTGTGATGCCTACCACACCTATGGCCGGATGGGACTTCATCTATAATTCAGCCGGTAATGGTTTCATGGCATCGCAGGATAATTGGATAACCTCCTTCGAGGAAACCTTTGATGAAGATATTCGTCTGCTACCGTCATCCGCCAGCGCCAGCTTTGCCTGTTGGAAACTAGGCAATGGTCTGAGCTACGCTCTGCTCGTAGGTAACAGCGATGCGCAAGACAAGTATGCTGTCGTATGGCGTAAGGTCATCGATAATGATAATCCGACGAGTTCAAGTTGGGTATATATCCCCGTAGAGGTTAATAATAGCTATGCACTCCCCAGGTTGGGAAAGGACTCCCGCTATTATCTGCTGCCTTATATCAATGGCAGTGTACTGGCCATTGACGATAATGGTAATATTTACCAAAGCCGCGATCAGGGAATTACTTGGAAAACTTCCAGCACTCTGCAGTCGCCAACCGGTCGTGTCTTAAAGGCTTCTACTGATGGCAATGGCGGCATTTGGTTGTGGACAAGAGATTCTGATGATGAAAGCGACCCAGGCGTAGTCTGGTATGGTAAAGCGGGAGAAGAATAAAAGGCCTGCATGAAGAAGTCCCTGATACTGATGACGATGCTTCTGGCTGTTACCCAAACGGCCATACATGCTCAGGATGAGCCGGAATACCGGTTGGAGATAGGTGCAGGTGTAGGTACTGTCGGTTATTTGGGCGACTATAATGCCTCGTTGTTCGGCGAGTTGCAGCCCATGGGGGCCGTGATGGCCAGATATAAGGCAAATCCGCATGTGGCGGTGGCGCTGACAGCAGGCTTTGGCAAACTCCAAGGATCCTCGGACAAAGCAAAGACCTGGTATCCTGAAGGTGAGCGCTACGAATTCAGCAAGAGTCTGATTGATATCAGCCTGCGATTTGAATACAACTTCTGGGCTTATGGCACAGGGAAAGAATACCGGGGTGCACGCAGATTGGCCCCTTTCATCGCTTTGGGCGTGGGATCAGCCATTCATGGCGACCCGGAGAAAGGCTTTGCTGTGAGTCTGCCCATCGGTGCTGGCGTTAAATACAAGATTGCTGATCGGGTGAACCTAATTGCAGAGTGGCGCGTACACTTTACTCTGAGTGACCTGCTCGACGGAAAGGAAGACCCTTACGGCATCAAGAGTAGCGGACTCTTTAAGAATACCGACGGCTACAATGTGCTGCAACTGGCAGTGACTTATGATCTTTGGGCCAAGTGTAAGACATGCCACAATGATAGGGATTGAATAAAATTAGATATATGAATGAGCTTTTGGACATGAACCGGATTCCCCAGTCTGTTGCCATCATTATGGATGGTAATGGCCGTTGGGCTACCGACCGAGGTCTGGACCGTACTTTCGGACATAAGGCCGGACTGGATACCGTTAAGAAGATTACGGCAGAGTGCGCACGCTTGGGTGTGAGGTACTTGACACTATATACTTTCTCTACGGAGAACTGGAATCGTCCTGCCTACGAGATTGAGGCGCTGATGGGACTTGTACTTGGTTTCATCGAGATGGAACTGTTTACCGACAATAACGTGAAGTTTAAGATGATCGGTGATTTGAAGCGCTTGCCTGATAGTGTACAAGATAAGATCCGCTACATGGAGGATCTGACGGCCAAGAATGACGGTATGACGTTGGTGGTAGCTATGAGCTATTCAAGCCGTTGGGAAATCACCAATGCCGTGCGCCAGATCGTGACAGAGGTGAACGATCTGGAACTGCCGCTTCCCCAGAACAAGCTGAAGAAACTGGTGACGGGCGGAATCCGCGCTGAGGACATTACCGAGGAGTTCATCAGCCAGCACCTCTGCACCAACTTCATGCCCGACCCTGATCTGCTCATCCGTACAGGTGGCGAACTGCGTATCTCCAACTATCTGTTGTGGCAGTGTGCTTATTCGGAATTGTATTTCTGCGACACCTATTGGCCGGATTTTGATGAGGAGGCTCTTCATAAGGCTTTTATCGACTATCAGGGTCGTCAGCGTCGCTTTGGAAAGACAGAGGCTCAGGTCGAAGAAGAGATGAGTGAAAAGAAAGAATAGTGAAAAGTTAATACGATGCTATATAATATAATAAGGTATAAAGGAGTGACAAGTGGATGGATGGTGAAAGTGCTGGTGGCACTGTTCATCGTTCAATATTCGCTTCTTACTGCGACTGCTCAGGATAAGATTGTTCATCCGGATATTTCTTATGCAGGTACACCACGTACGTGTACGATTGGCGGTATCGCCGTTGAAGGTGTCGAAGGTTATGAGGATTATGTGCTCACTGGACTCTCTGGTCTGACTGTTGGACAGGAAATCGAGGTTCCTGGTACTCAGATTACCGAGGCCGTGAAGCGTTACTGGCGTCATGGATTGTTTTCGAAGGCACAGATTAGTGCCGACTCCATCGTAGGCAACAAGATTTATCTGCGTATTACTCTTGCCATGCGTCCTCGGGTGAGCACCATCAACTATATTGGTATCAAGAAGTCGGAGCGTGACGACATGGAATCCAAGTTGGGTATCATCAAAGGTAGTCAGATCACGCCTAACATGATCGACCGTGCCAAGATCCTTGCGCAGAGATATTTCGACGAGAAGGGCTTCAAGAATGCTGAGATTAATATTGTGCAACGTGACGATCCCGACAATAAGGGCCAGGTGGTGCTTGATGTCAATATCGACAAGAAGGATAAGATGAAGGTGCGTAATATCTTCATTACAGGCAACGATAAGCTCTCTGATAAGAAAATCAAAGGCTCGTTCTTTGGCAAGGGCGCCTTTGGTAAGATTCACGAAGCAGGTAAATTCGGCAATCTCTTCAAGGCTAAGAAATTTACCGACGAGCGCTATAAGGAGGCCAAGCAGAAGTTGATTGAGAAATATAATGAACTTGGCTTTCGTGACGCTACCATCATCGAAGATTCCGTTTGGAACAACGACGAGAAGCATGTCAATGTCTTCCTGCGTGTGGATGAGGGCGACAAATATTACCTGAGAGATATTACCTGGGTAGGTAATACGGTGGTAACTACCGACTATCTGAATGCCGTTTTGGGCATGAAGAAGGGCGATCCCTATAACCAACGCCTGCTGAAGAAACGTTTGCAAGAAGACGAGGATGCTGCCAGCAACTACTATTACAACAATGGTTATGTATTCTCCAGCATCGAACCTGTGGAGGTGAATATTGCCAACGATAGTATCGATCTCGAGATGCGTATCATGGAAGGTCCGCAGGCTCGTCTGAACCACGTACGTATCTACGGTAACGACCGTCTGTATGAGGAGGTGGTGCGTCGTGAGCTTCGTACGAAGCCGGGCGATCTGTTTAATAAAGATGCTATCATGCGTTCCGCTCGTGAAATCGGTTCTTCAGGCTTCTTCGATGCTGAGACCATTAACCCTGATATCAAACCGAATGGTGAGGACGGTACAGTAGACATCAACTGGCAACTCGAACAGAAGAGCAACGACCAGTTGGAGTTCTCGTTGGGTTGGGGACAGACAGGTATCATCGGACGTATTGGTATCAAGTTCAACAACTTCTCGCTGCGTAACCTCTTTGGTAAGAACAAACTTCATCGCGGTATCCTGCCCTATGGTGATGGTGAGCAGTTGGGCTTTAACTTCCAGACCAACGGTTCATACTATAGTTCTCTGAGTGCCAACTATGGTACCAGCTGGTTTGGCGGCAAGCGTCCGAATGCCTTCAACGTCAGCGCCTTCTATTCGAAGCAGAGCGATATCAACAGCATGTACCGCAACAATGCCTTCTATAGCAATTACTACAACTATAGTTACGGCTATGGTGGTTATAACCCCTATGCCTATAACTATGAGTCGATGCTCGACGACGACAAGACGATGACGGTCTTCGGAGCTGCTCTTTCATGGGGTAAGCGTCTGCGCTGGCCTGACGACTATTTCCAACTCTCCGCATCGTTGGGTTACACCCGTTATATGCTGCGCGACTGGCAGTACTTCTATATCCAGAACGGTAACTGTAACAATATCAACCTGGGCTTGACGCTGTCGCGTAACTCGACTGACAATCCCTTGTACCCGCGTCATGGTTCCGAGTTTATGGTTTCTGTTTCGCTCACGCCGCCTTGGTCGCTTTTCGACAACAAGGATTATGGCAGTTTGGCCAAGAACCGTCAGTCGGCTACCTATGAGGATGAGTTGCAGGATGTGTACCGCTGGATTGAATATCATAAGTGGAAGTTCAAGTCACGCACCTTTACGGCCCTTACTGGTGGCGCCAAGTGTTTTGTGCTCATGACGCGCGTGGAGTTGGGGCTGTTGGGTTCCTATAACGACGATAAGCGTTCGCCATTTGAAACCTTCTACGTGGGTGGTGACGGTATGAGCGGCTATAGCTACGGCTATTCTGAGGAAACCATTGGTCTGCGTGGTTACGACAATGGTGCCATTTCCTACTCCTCTGCTTATGATGTGATGCGCCAGGGAGGCAATATTTCGGCTTATAATGCATACGCTTACGACCGTTTCACCCTCGAGCTCCGCTACCCGTTCATGCTGGGTAACACCACTATCTATGGTCTTGGCTTCCTCGAAGGTGGTAATGCCTGGGCACGTGCCAAGGACTTCAACCCCTTCAAGATGAAGCGTTCCGCAGGTCTGGGTGTGCGCATCTTCCTGCCGATGGTTGGTCTGATGGGTATCGACTGGGCTTACGGTTTCGACTATGTTACCACCAGCCAGTCGGGCACCCGTTCAAAGGGAGGAAGCAATTTCCACTTCATTCTCGGACAGGAATTCTAAAACACAATAAAAAAGAAAGAATATGAAGAGACTAATAATCTGTGCAATCTGCATGATCTGTGTGGGACTCCAGGTTTCTGCACAAAAGTTTGCATTGGTGGATATGGAGTATATCCTGAAGAATATTCCCGCCTATGAGCGTGCCAATGAGCAGTTGAACCAAGTGTCGAAGAAATGGCAGGCAGAGGTCGATGCATTGACCACTGAGGCCCAGACACTGTATAAGAACTACCAGAACGAGGTGGTGTTCCTGTCGCAGGAGCAGAAGAAAGCTAAGCAGGATGCCATCGTTGCCAAAGAGAAGGAGGCTGCCGACCTGAAGAAGAAGTATTTCGGTCCCGATGGCGAACTCTTCAAGAAGCGTACGGCGCTGATGACGCCCATTCAGGACGAGATCTACAATGCCGTCAAGGACATTGCCGAACTTCGTGGCTATCAGCTTATCCTCGACCGTGCCAGCGATACTGGCATTATCTTCGGCTCTCCCAAAATCGACATCTCCTCGGAGGTGCTTCGTAAGTTAGGCTATTCCAACTAGAACCGCTAGAATCTCTAGAAAGGCTAGAAATTAATAACAACTAAATATTTAAAGAAAAATGAAAAAAATTATTATCTGCGCAATCTGCGCAATCTGCGGTTTCACCACCGCCAACGCTCAGGCCAAGTTCGGTCACGTGAACACCCAGGAGATCATTCAGGCTATGCCTGAGTATCAGAAGGCCCAGACAGAGATCAAGGCCCTTCAGGATCAGTATGAGGCCGACCTGAAGTCGATGCAGGACGAACTGCAGAAGAAGGGTGAGGCTTTCGACAAGGAGCAGGCTACGCTGCCCGACAACATCAAGCAGCGCCGTCAGCAGGAACTGCAGGACATGTATACCAAGATTCAGCAGAGCTTTCAGGATAACCAGCAGGCTCTCCAGAAGGCCTCTGGCGAGAAGATGCAGGCCATTCAGACCAAGGTGCTCGATGCCATCAAGGCCATCGGCCAGGCTGGCGGCTATGTCTACATCATGGAGAACAATTCGCTGCCTTACATCAGCACAACGCTCTCTACCGATGTTACTGCTCAGGTCAAGACTAAGCTTGGACTGAAGTAATATGAAGCGACTGCTCTCTTTATTTATTGCAATGAGCGCTGTCTTGTGCTTGTCGGCACAGGACAGCGTCCATGTTGTGCGTTTTGGCTATCTCAACTACCAGCAGGCCTTGCAGTCGATGCCGCAGTACGCTTTGGTGAAAAAGAAGATGGCCGATCTCCGCAATCAGTATGAGGCCGAGATGCAACGGGTGACTGATGAGTTCAACCGCAAGTATGAGGAGTTCCTTGAAGGGCAGCATGAGTTCCCGAAGACCATTCTTCAGAAACGCCAGACCGAACTGCAGGAGTTGATGACGCGTAATGTGACTTTCAAGGAAGAGGGCCGCAAACAACTGGCTGATGCTGAACGTGAAGCCTTGGCTCCGCTCAAGATACATTTGTCTGAGACAGTAGCAAGGATTGCCAGAGAGCGCGGGCTTGCCCTTGTGGTCAATACTGCTTCCGATGCTTGCCCGTATATCAACCCCGAATTGGGCGAGGATCTCAATGAATTAGTCACCACATCGCTCGCAAAATGAGTAGTCTCTCACCTCTTCCTGGTCCCATCGGTATTTTCGACAGCGGTTATGGCGGCTTGACCATCTTGCATGGCATCCGTCAGGTCTTGCCCGAATACGATTATCTCTATTTGGGCGATAATGCCCGAACCCCTTATGGCCCGCGCAGTTTCGAAGTGGTCTATGAGTTCACCCGCCAGGCCGTTTTAAAGCTCTTCGAGATGGGTTGCCATCTCATTATCCTTGGTTGCAATACAGCTTCCGCCAAGGCCCTGCGCACCATCCAGCAAAACGATATCCCACAGATCGACCCCGATCGTCGCGTATTGGGAGTCATCCGTCCAACGGCTGAGGTCATCGGCAGCCTTACGACCTCGCGCCACGTTGGCGTTCTTGCTACCGAGGGTACCATCAAGAGCGAGAGCTATACCCTCGAAATCCAGAAACTCTATCCCGACATACAGGTCACTGGTGTTGCATGTCCGTTCTGGGTGCCCTTGGTGGAGTATAATGAAGCCGATTCTCCTGGTGCCGACTATTTCGTAAAGAAACGCATCGACCAGATTATGCGTCTTGATCCCGCTATCGACGCTATCATCCTTGGCTGCACCCATTATCCGCTGCTCATGCCGAAGATCCTGAAATACCTCCCTGCTGGTGTCCGTGTCATTCCGCAGGGTGAGTATGTGGCTGAGAGCCTCAAAGATTATCTGGAGCGCCATCCCCAGATGGATGCGAAGTGCTCCAAGCATGCCACCGTCCATTATCTTACCACGGAAAACCCTGACAAATTCAAAGAGTCAGCCCAAATCTTCCTCCACGAATCAATCGACGTGGAGAACATCACCCTCGGCTAATGTCACACCGGCTAATGTCATAGAGGGGTCAGGATTTGTGACATTTACGAAGTCCTGAGCCCGATGTGACTTGTGTTTTCGATTCATCAAACATATGTGCTCATTTCATATAGGTATGGAACTTCACTTTGTTACGGTCTCTCCCAATGGCTTGTTGAAGGTCTTAACAACCAAATTCAGAAGTCTTCGCTGGTTTTTCAGATGCTCTTCTGCAGCTTTAAAAAGCCAGCGAAGATTTTTTGAAAAGTCAGCGAAGAATTTTTGAAAAGTCAGCGAAGAATTTTTGAAAAGTCAGCGAAGATTTTTTGAAAAGCCAGCGAAGAATTTTTGAAAAGTCAGCGAAGAATTTTTGAAAAGTCAGCGAAGAATTTCTAAATTTCCTGTTAAGAGCCTCTAAATCAGCTGCCTAGGAAATTTTTGCTACCAGCCTAGGCCGCAAAAACTCCCTGGTATCTTCCCTCAGTTGGGGCGGGCTTTTTGTTAGCGAAAGTTAAATTTATCGTTTTCCGATAAGATTTTGTTGAAAAAGTTTGGAAGTTAAGAATATTGTTCTTATCTTTGCACCGAAATTATTTATCGTATAACAATAAAATATTATCGGTTATGAACAAGAAACTAAAGGTTTACAGCACGCTGTTCGTGGTGGCGCTCATCGTTTTGGGATTCACCAACACGTTCAATTACTCAAGTATGGGCTGGAGTCCGGCACCCGACAATAAGATGGAGTTTGCCGAACTGCCTGCAGACTATATGACTCGCGACACGTTGGCTGACGGTGAAACCGTATCCACAGGCCATCCCTATTACACCTACGAAGTAAACGTTAAGTCATGGAGCAGACCAGACCATAAGGTGCTCCTCTCTACGGCACAGGGGCAGACCTATACGGTGGATATGCAGAAAATCAAGATCGGCATGCCTGTTTCGCGGGTGGAATCCAACATCCCCATGTATATCATCGGATCGGGCGCCGTGGTTTCCCTCATCGTGTGCTTCTTGATATTATATATGGTGCTTAAACTCATCATGAAGATACGAAGAGGGGAGATATTCGTGACGAAAGTGGCCAAATACCTAGAGATTACAGGCATACTGCTCTCCTTCCTATATCTGTACACGCTGGCTATCTCATATCTCACTACGCAGTATTTCATCTCGTATATCCATCTGGCCGACCATAGTATCGTATTCAAGAACGAGTGTAACAGCATGTATATTTTCACGGGCTTGGGGCTGATGATTATCTCGCAGATTATCCTGATGGGTAAGGATCTGAAAGAAGAGCAGGAACTGACCATCTAAACACCGGAGCCTTATGAGTATCATCGTAAATGTAGACGTGATGATGGCCAAGCGGAAGATTTCTTCGCAGGAACTGGCTGAGAAGATCGGCATCACGCAGGCGAACCTCTCGATTCTGAAGACCGGTAAGGCCAAGGCCGTGAGATTCTCCACTTTGGAGGCTATCTGCAAGGCCTTGGACTGCCAGCCGGGCGACATTCTGGAGTATCGCGAAGATTAAAAGGGCACGAAGGTGCCCCTTCGTGTCCTTTTGTCACAAAGTATCCTGACCCCGATGTGACTCGGTCTCTGCACGCTTTTTCTGGAAGAAACGGTCGATGAAGTTAATCTGTTCGCGGTTGGGTACTGTGATGAGCGAGGCACCGTTGGAGAACTGCATCGTCGTGGGCTTGCTATCGTCGAACGACGGCCAGTAGGGGAGACCCTTGCCGTTGGGATTGCAGGTCTTGGCGAAGTTCACCCAGTACTGCTGGATGATTTCTGCGAGGGCTGATTCTGCGGGATATTTGTCGGGCTGGGTCAGGAACTCACCATTGAGATAGAGAATATCATCGGCATGAGCCACACCCTTACGGCGCTTGTCTGACGAGAAGCTGCGTGTGGAAGGCTGGGCGAGATAAGCCGCGTAGGCAGGACTCTTGCCCGTCTTGGTCTGCAGACTCACCCAGGCGTATGACGGCCAGGCGAATCCCAGGTCGCGGAAGGCATCGCCATTGCCGTGCCAGGCCTCATCGTCGGTATTGCCAGGATAGATTTTCAGCGCCTCGTCGGCCATATCGCCAAACATACCACGAACCTGCTTCTGATAATTCTCTGCCTTGATATTCGCAGGCGAGAAGAGGGCTCCCTCGTCGCTGTTGGTCATCACGATCACAGGCACATCATTATATTCGCCACGCTCGTAGAGACGGTATTGGTCGTCGCAGATCACGTAGCCGTCGACACAAGGCCAGAAGCCTGCGAAGCCTACATTGCCGTCACAGAGCTCCATTGCGTCCATCTTGCGCATCTGCTTGATATTCTTCTTTTTGAGATGTTTCATGAAGGCGATACCCTGCTGTTCAGCACCCTTCTGCGAGGCGTCGAGACCCAAGGCGCGCGGTTTGTCGCTCCAAGGGGCGAACGAGCCTCCGCTATGACTGATACAGGCACGGAAGAGGCCTTTTGCCAAAGGCGAAGCACAAAGCATGCTGCAGCTGATGGCGCCAGCACTTTCACCGAAGATGGTGACCTTCGAGGGATCGCCGCCGAAATTGGCGATGTTGCGCTGCACCCATTGGAGGGCGAAGATCTGGTCGAGCAGACCATAGTTGCCCGAATGTCCGTCCTTCGATTCCTTGGTCAATTCTGGATGGGCCATGAATCCGAGGGCACCTGTGCGATATTCGATGCTGACGATGACCACACCGCGCTGGGCGAGATGTTTCCACAGGTCGCCACCATAGTGCTCTGTCTGGAAACCGCCACCATGAATCCACACCATCACTGGCAGACGGTCGTTGACGCTCTTGGCTGGTGTCGCGATGCCGAGATAGAGACAATCCTCACTCATCATATCAGCCGTACGTCCAGGACGTGTGGGTTGTGGGGGCAGCGGACCGAAGTTGTCAGCCTTGAGCACACCCTCCCAGGATTTTGCCGGCTGCGGAGCACGCCAACGCAGGTCGCCAACGGGTGGGGCTGCGTAGGGAATGGCTTTATACACGGCAAGCTGACCGTCGAGGATACCCTCTACATCGCCTGTCTCTACATGGGTTTTCAATAGTGGTTGTGCTACAACGTCTGCTGCCAGCATCATGGCGCAGACCATCAGAATCATTGTCAATAGTTTCTTCATATCATTGGTTTTATGCCAGCAATCGGCGTGAGAAATAGCGGACGGGATACCAGACGGCAAGGAAGCCGACGATGAGCACCGTGAGGAAGATGAGCATGATGTCTTCAGGATGTACGCTCACAGGATAGGCATCGACGATGAACGAACCACTCGACGAGCCCAGTTTCACAAGGCCAAACGTCTGCTGTGCCCAACAGAGCACCAGTCCGATGATGATGCCTATGATGGCGCCCAGGGCTGATATCAGTCGCCCCTCGAACAGGAAGATGCGTGTGATCTGCTTGTCGGAGGCACCCAGGTTGCGCAGCGTCACCACATCGTCCTTCTTGTCGATGATGAGCATCGAGAGCGAGCCGATGATGTTGAAACAGGCCACCATCAGAATGAAAGTGAGGAAGATATAGGCGATGAGTTTCTCAATCTTCATGATCTTGAAGGTGTCGTCCTGCTGCTCGAAGCGGTCGCGCACATAGCAGTTGTCACCAACAATCTCTTTGATTTCCGACTTCACACTTTCGAAGTTACTACCTGGCTTCAGGCGTAGTTCAAGGGCCGAGACCATGCCTTGCTGCTCGAAAACACGACGGGCAAAGGCAATATCGGTGAGGATATAGCTTTTGTCGTAGCGAGCTTGTTTCACGTTGAAGATGACCCCAGGTGAATATAGTTCATCAGCCACAAGGCCGTCCATGGGGTTGGCCATATTTAGCTGCCCTTCTCTACGAGGTGCATAGATTTGTATCGGCTCATCATAAGTGAAGCCTGTGCCCAGCTGTTCTGCCAATCGGAGGCCAGGAATGCCGTAGAACATATCGGCAGCTTTCAATTCAAACTGTCCGTCACCCAACAGGATCTCGTTGATATGAGTGAGTTGGCTGAAATTGTCCTCTACACCCTTGATGGTTACCATAGCCTGTCGTCCTTGATAGACGGCAAGTGCCTGGTCTTCTACGGTTTCCATAGCGACATCTACCTGTGGCAGCGCCTTTATCTTGGCCAGTGCCGGATCGTCCGACGCCATGGTCTTGCCTTTGGCAGGCACAATCTTAAGCTGAGGGTCAAACGAAGTGAAGAAGGAGGCCACCATGTCGTGGAAACCATTGAATACGGAAAGCGTAACGACAAGGGCCATCGTAGCTACGGCCACACCCACGACGGAGATGGCACTGATGACGTTGATGGCGTGTGTCGACTTCTTTGAGAAGAGATAGCGTCGGGCAATAAAGAATGGGAAATTCATATCTCTTACCTCTTATTTCTTAAGAAGCTCGTCGATGTGCTCGATGTAGTCCAGTGAATCGTCGATGAAGAATCGCAGTTCGGGCACGATGCGCAGTTGGTTTCTCACACGCGTCCCCAATTCATATCTGATGGCCTTGTTGCTGGCATTGATGTTTTGGAGAATTTCCTCGCCCTTTTCACTGGGGAAGATGCTCAGGTAGGCTGTGCAGATGCTGAGGTCGGGTGAGATCTTCGTCCTCGTCACACTCACCATCGTGCCGTGTGTGGCACGTGTCTGTTGTTGGAATATCAGCGAGAGTTCCTTCTGGAGCAATCTCGCGATTTTGTTTTGTCTTGTTTCTTGCATAATCTATTTCTTTCTTATAAGTGTGAGGCCGTCGCGGATAGGGAGGATCACCTGTTCTACCCTGTTGTCGGCAGCAATATAGTCATTGAAGTCGTTGATGCCCTGCGTCTGGTGGTCATGATCGTAGCTGTGGTCCACCACGTGGCCGTCCCAAAGCGTATTGTCGGCGAGGATGAATCCGCCCGGTCGGAGTATGCTCATCACCATCTCGTAGCAGTCGCGGTAGGTACGCTTGTCGCCATCCATAAACGCCATATCGAAGGTGATGCCGAGTTTTGGGGCCTCTTGAAGTGCATCGCCGATGATAAACTTAATCTTGTGGGCCACCTCAGAGCCCTCTATCCAAGGGCGTGTGAAGTCTTCCATCTCATCGTTGATCTCGAAGGTATAGAGCTGTCCGTCGTCAGGAAGACCCTCTGCCATCGAGATGGCGCTGTAGCCGCTGAAGGTGCCTATCTCAAGGATATGCTTCGGCTGTATCATCCTAACGAGCATCTTGAGCAGTCGTCCCTGAATGTGCCCACTGGCCATCCTTCCGTGGATGGTGTGCACGTTCGTCGCCCGCCATAGCCGGTACAGATACTCCGGTTCCGGCTCTGTATGGGTGAGGATATAGTCGTCGAGCGTCATCCGATCAGCGCTTCTACTGCCAGTCGGTAGCTGTCGAGCCCGAATCCGCAAATCACGCCTTTACAGGCAGCCGAGATCATCGACTTGTGTCGGAATGCCTCGCGCTGGTGTACATTCGAGATGTGAACCTCGATGACGGGGCATTTCAGACTCCTGATGCAGTCGTGCAGTGCGACGCTTGTATGGGTATAGGCGCCTGCATTGAGCACAATACCATCGTAACCTCCTGCGAAGCCTGTCTCCTGCATTTTGTTGATGAGTTCACCCTCTACATTGCTCTGATAGTAGTCAATCTGCACCTGCGGGTAGCGGCTGCGGAGTGCCGTGAGACAGTTTTCCATCGATTCAGAGCCATAGATACCTGGTTCCCGCTGCCCCAGCAGGTTCAGGTTCGGTCCGTTGATAATCTGTATCTTCATATCTTTCTTTGATTTGGGTGCAAAGATACGAATAAGTGAGTGAAATACCAAATTTATTCGATATTTAATTTGTATATCTCAAAGATTATGATTACCTTTGCAGCCAGTTTTCAAGGGGTGCCTGCGGTCGCAGGCTGAGATGATACCCTCTAACCTGATCCGGATCATACCGGCGTAGGGATGGAATACAGGATAAATCAATACAGACTTCCCCTTTACATTATTTATTAATTAAAGGTATTATTAAAAGTTATGAAAAGATTGTTATTAAGCGTGGTTGCGCTGGTGAGCGTGATGAGTATGAATGCACAGGATGACTTGGACTCGCTGTTGTCGGTGGAGTTGCAGAATGTACAGGTGGTGTCGACACGTGCGTCGAAAAAAACACCAATGGCTTATACGAACATGGACAAAAAGGCGTTGAAAGCCGTGAACTTCGGACAGGATGTGCCTTATCTGTTGTCGCTGACGCCGAGTGTCACAATGACCTCGGATGCTGGCAACGGCATCGGCTATACCTCACTCCGTGTGCGTGGTACGGATCCCTCGCGTATCAATATCACGGCTAATGGCATTCCGATGAACGATGCCGAGAGTGCCCAGCTCTATTGGGTGAATATGGGTGACTTCGCCTCGAGCGTGCAGTCGATGCAGATACAGCGTGGTGTGGGAACATCGACCAACGGTGCAGGAGCCTTCGGTGCTACGCTGAACATGCTGACAGAAAATATCGGTATGGAACCCTATCTCGGCCTCGACTTCTCAGGTGGCTCTTATTACTCGCATAAGGAGACGCTGCGCTTCGGCACGGGTCTGCTCAGTGGTCATTGGGGTATTCAGGGACGCTTGTCGAACATCGGATCAAAAGGCTATCTGGACCGTGCTTCCACGAAATTGAATTCTTATTTCATACAGGGAGGCTATTTCTCAGACAATACGGTGGTGAAGTTGATCACCTGGAACGGTGTTGAGGAAACCTACCATGCCTGGAACTATACGTCGAAATATGAGCAGAGCCTGTATGGACGTACCTATAATTCCTGTGGTGAGTACTACGATGCGCAAGGCAATGTACACTATTACGATGGACAGACAGACAACTATCATCAGCAGAACTACCAACTGATATGGAACCAGCGGCTGAACCGCGAACTGAACCTCAATACGGCACTGCACTACACGAAAGGCAGCGGCTACTATGAGGAGTACAAGCGTAAAAGGACACTTTTTGAGTATGACCTCGACCCGGAGATGACTTGGGCCCAGAGCGACCTGGTGCGCCAGAAGAAGATGGACAACGACTTCTTCGGCGTAGTGGCCTCGCTGAACTACAACAACCACGAGAATCTGCAGGCTACGCTCGGCGGTGGCTGGAACAAGTATGACGGCGACCACTTCGGACAAATCAAATGGGTGAAGATGCCAGTCAGCGAACTGATGCCTGACCACCCCTATTATGATGAGAATGCCAAGAAGACCGATTTCAACATCTACAGCAAACTGATGTACGACTTCCTGCCTGGGTTGAATGCGTATGTCGATATGCAGTACCGCCACGTTGGCATAAAGATGGTTGGCCCCACCGACGAAATTGACTGGGACACCAACAAGCGCATCGTTTACGATATGAAAGAATCGTTTGATTTCTTTAACCCCAAGGCCGGACTGAATTACGATATCACGCCCAATCACAAGGCCTATGTCTCTTATGCCATAGCTCATAAAGAGCCTACGCGCAATAATTATCAGGATAATATGAACGTCGAACTGCCCATGCCGAAGTCTGAGCGGCTGAACGACCTGGAGGTGGGCTATAAGTATCAGAGTCCGACATTCTCGGCCGGTGCTAACTTCTACTGGATGGACTATAAAGACCAGTTCGTGCTGACGGGCGAGATTAATAAGATAGGTGAGGCTATTACCCGCAACCTCGACAAGAGCTTCCGCCTCGGTGTGGAGTTAGAGGCAGCATGGAAACCTGTCGACTGGTTCCGCTGGGATGCCAATGCCACATGGTCAAAGAACCGCGTGAAAAACATCACCGTACAACTGACCGACGGGAGTGTAGCCGATCTCGGCGACCAGCCACTGGCTTTCTCACCCGAATGGATAGCCAACAACGTCTTCAGTTTCAACTATCAAGGTTTCAGCGCCAGCATCCAGAGCCAGTATATCAGCAAGCAGTATTTGACAAACACGGGCTTCGAAAGCTATCAGACGCTCGATGACAACGGTAAACCCGTAGATGTCGGTATGATGCTCGATGGCCACTTCAATACCAACGTCGATCTGAGCTATACCTTCGGTTTGAAGCAGTTGGGTGTAAAGGACGTTACATTCGGTGTGACCCTTTATAACATCTTCTCGGCCAAGTACGATAACAACGGATGGGCTGCACCTGCTTTCGACAAGCAGAACGGTCAGATTGTGGCTACCGGATGGGGTACCAGCGACCAGTATGAGGCAGGCTTCGCTCCCTCAGCTCCATTTAATATGATGGCGCATTTGTCGGTGAATTTTTAGTTTGGAGGTTATAGTTTAGAGTTTACAGATGATTGCTTTTCTGGCGGAACATGGGTTAGATATATTTACGACGGTACTGGGTCTGATTTATATCTGGCTCGAGTATCGTGCTCATGTGGCCCTTTGGGTCATAGGCATCATCATGCCGGCACTCGATATCATCCTTTATTGGCAACATGGACTCTATGGTGATGCTGGCATGGCGTGTTATTATACCTTGGCGGCTCTCTATGGCCTCTATGTGTGGAAGTTCAGAAAAACTAAGAATCTGAAGCAGGAACTCCCCATCAGTCACATGCCCAAACGACTATATCTGCCAGCTACGGTGAGTTTCTTCGTAGCTTGGGGTGTCGTTTACTATATTCTCATTACGTGGACCAATTCCAACGTGCCTGTGCTCGACTCGTTTACCAATGCGTTGTCGTTTGTCGGCTTGTGGGCACTGGCACGTAAATATCTTGAGCAGTGGCTGTTCTGGATAGTGGTCGATGTCGTGTGCTGTGTGCTCTATGTCCAGAAAGGTATCCCCTTCAAGGCAGGACTTTACGGCCTGTATGTACTTATCGCTATTGCCGGCTATTACAAATGGAAAAAGATGATGTCTAAAGACGCTATATATGACCGAGTTTGATGCTGTCATTCTGGCTAATGGACTATTTCCAACAGCCGAAGAACCATTGCAACTGCTTCGCGCAGCTCGATATGTGGTCTGTTGCGACGGAGCAGTCTGCCATTGGCCGCAGTGCGATGCTATCGTGGGCGATGGTGATTCTGTGCCTGAAGAACAGAGAGGTCGTCTGATACAGATTGACGAGCAGGATGATAATGATCTGACGAAAGCGACGCGCTATTGCTTGTCGAAAGGTATGAGACGGATTGCCTATCTGGCTGCTACAGGCAGACGTGAAGATCATACTTTGGGAAACATCTCGCTGATGGTGCGCTATGCTCGCGAGATGGGCGTGGAACCGCTAATGGCGACTGACGATGGTTGGTTTGTTGTTGCTAAAGGTGAGGAGTCGTTTGAGTCCTTTGCAGGACAGCAGGTCAGTATCTTCAATGTCGACTGCAGGCAGTTGTCGTCAGCGGGGCTTAAATGGGCATCTTATCCGTACAGCCAGTTATGGCAGGGAACGCTGAATGAGGCTCAAGGCTCTGTGTTTAAGCTTACGGGTGATGGTTATTATCTCGTTTATCGCACTTATTTTGCGAAAGTATAACAGAGAGTCCCATCGATAATACTAATACTCCAAAGATAATGAGCAGTGAGTGTGAAGTACGCACCTCATAGATGCCAAACACTTCAAGCAGCATCTTCACACCAACAAAACTAAGAATGATGCCTAAACCGTATTTCAAGTATTGGAACCATTGTGCGATGGCTGCGAGGGCGAAATAGAGGGCACGCAGTCCCAAGATGGCGAAAATATTGGAGGTGAGTACGATAAACGGGTCGCGGCTCACAGAGAAAACGGCGGGGATGGAGTCAACGGCAAAGGCCACATCGGTGGTTTCAATCACCAACAAGGCGATAAAGAGTGGGGTTGCTAAGCGTTTGCCGCCTTCGATGATAAAGAACTTGTCTTCGTGCATCTGATCCGTCACGGGGAAGAACTTCTTGAACAGCTTAACAAAAATATTCTTCGAGGGATCCACGCTCTCGTCGTCTTTGTGGCTGAACATCTTGATGCCCGTATAGATGAGGAAGGCGCCAAAGATACCCAATATCCAGTCAAAGCGCTGCACCATCGCCGCTCCCGCGAAGATAAAGATGCTCCTAAGTATCAGGGCTCCAAAGATACCCCAGAATAGCACCTCATGCTGGTATTTCCTTTGGACACCGAAGAACGAGAAGAGCATGAGGAACACAAAGAGATTATCCATCGACAACGATTTCTCGATGAGATAACCTGCCAAGAACTCCATCGCTTTGTTATCACCTTCATAGAACCAAATGCCTGCGCAGAAAAGCAACGATACAAAGATCCACACGAACGTCATCTGCAGGGCTTCTTTGATACTTACCTCATGCTGTCCCTTACGGCCGAACAGCTTCAGGTCGGCATAGAGCATGACGATGACGAGTGCATAAAACAATATCCAAGCCCACATGGGCATGCTGATTACATCCATAACGGCTGCAAAGGTACAAAAAAATAGTGAGCGGCAGCAAATTTTTCACTTTTCACTTTTCACTTTTACCTTTTTTTATTATCTTTGCAGTGTTAAACTTAAGGAAGATGAAAAACAAACTATTTTGGAATGAGGCTCCGTTGTTACGTCTTGCCGTCTGTTTGATGGCAGGGATTGTTATTGGTGACTATGTTTTAGTAGGATGGACTCTTTTACTGATATTTATTGCGATAGTCTTGGTGGCATTGCTATTGGGGAAGCATGAATATCTGCAGTCGATGGCCATTGCAGTCTGTTTTCTCTTGATGGGTTGGCTCTTGATGCAACGTCAGAAAGTATCGCTGATGGTATCTTGGCCTGAAAGTGAAGTTAATTATAAGGCAGTGGTTGTCTCAGAACCAATAGAGAAACCAAAGACAATGGCGGTGGATGTGCTGTTGGCTGAGAGCGGGCGCAAGTTGAAATGTTATTTTTATAAGGATGACCGAAGTAGGGCTCTGCACATCGGTGACGGTTTGCAGATTCAGTCGCGTATCGAACCCAACAACGATTGGCGTCAGGGATCGTTTGACTACCGCCGCTATTTAGAGATTCATGATTTTATGGGTCGAACGTTTGTGGCTAGTTGGAAATGGCGGAAGGCACGTGTGTCGTTGGTACGTTTGTCGAGATTGAAAAGGATGAGGCTCGCTTTTCTGAAATACCGCAGCAGACTGTTGGAGAAGATGAATAGCCAAAGCACGGATTCAGACGCTTATGCCGTGGTGGCTGCGATGGCTTTAGGCGACAAATCGGCTTTGAACAAGAATCTGAAAGATGTCTACTCCGTTACGGGAGCCTCGCATGTCTTGGCGCTTAGCGGCTTGCATCTAGGTATCATCTATACGTTGCTGTCGCTGTTTGCTTTCAGACGACGCTGGCAAGTCTTATCGCAGGTGTTCATCATTCTGAGTATATGGGCATTTGTGTTTCTCGTAGGACTGTCAACGAGTGTGGTGCGATCGGCTATGATGCTGAGTGTCTATGCCTTGCTGTCGCTAGGCCATCGAGATAAAATGTCAGTCAATACGCTCGCCTTTACGGCTATGATTATGTTGATGCTGAGTCCGATGTCGTTGTTTGATATTGGCTTTCAGATGTCGTATATGGCAGTATTTTCAATATTGTTATTTATACCGCTATTGGAGGGCTTTTTCTCGGAAGAATACCTGATGTCACATCGTTTCTTGAGGTGGTTCTGGGGGATGGTAGCAGTATCGCTTTCGGCACAAATAGGCACAGCACCGTTGATTGCCTATTATTTCGGACGGCTTTCCTGCTATTTCCTGCTTACAAACATCATCGTGATACCAGCGGCTATGCTGATTCTTTATCTTTCATTGGCTGTGTTGCTGATACCATCCCTCGCTCACGTATTATATAATATGGTGACGGCGCTCAATTATTTGTTGTCTTTTCTGGCGGCCATCCCAGGTGCATGCATCGACAACCTCCATCCCACAAAAACACAAACCACGATGATTTATCTGATCATCGTGGCTGTATATCTGTTGGCTATAAAACTTATAGGTATCCGAGCCAGCGCAAAATATCGTTGAGGTTCGCCACCACCATCAGGAGTATCAGGATACCGAAGCCGACATACTCGGCACGGATCATGAAGGTCTCTGAGGGCTTGCGACGGGTGATCATCTCGTAGATCAAGAACAGCACGTGGCCTCCGTCGAGGGCTGGAATGGGCAGAATGTTCATGAAAGCGAGGATAATCGAGAGGAAGGCGGTCATCTTCCAGAAGAGATACCAGTCCCACATTGGCGGGAAGAGGCTTCCGATAGCGCCGAATCCACCTAATGACTTGGCGCCGTCGGCGGTGAAGACATATTTCATATCGCCTACGTAGCCAGCCAGTACGTTCCAGCCGTATTTGATTCCAGCGGGAATGCTTTCAAAGAAACCGTATTCACGGGTATATGACTCATAGATGCCAGCGATAGTCTTTACGAAGAAACCCACCTTGAGATCGGGGGTTAATGTAATAGTGGCTGTATCTGCAACGGTTACAGCTTCTGCGGTCTGCTCGTCAACAGAAGACTTAACGAGGCCTTCATGCTCGATGACGATGGTAGCAGTGCGAATTTTCAGACTATCGGCATGGTTCTTGGCTGCTGTCATCATGTCCTCAAGCACACCGATCTGTTCGGTAAACTCATTGTAGGAATCCACAGACTTACCGTTTAGGGCAATAATCTTGTCGCCCTTCTGGAGGCCGATTTCTGCAGCGGGTGAGTTGTCCATCACACTGTCGATAACGGCAGGAATCAAAGGACGAACGAACGAAGGCTCGGCCTTCAGCATGTTCAGCAGGTTTAGGTCGCCAGGGAGATTGAGACTCATCTCCTTGCCATCGCGGATCAGATCCACACGCTTAGCCTCAGAGAGGTCGCGATAGAGGTCTGCAGAGAAATCCTTGAATTCCCCCTTGTCAGTACCCACGAGGATATCGCCATCCTTAAAGCCGAGAGCCTTGGCCTCGGTGTTGAACTTCATACCCATTGTCATGTCCTTCACCGGGATATAAGTGTCACCCCAGTGGAAGAGAATCATGGCATAGATGAACAGGGCAAGGAGGAAGTTGACAAGCACGCCACCAATCATGATAAGCAATCGCTGCCAGGCTGGCTTTGCACGGAACTCCCAAGGCTGCTCGGGCTGTTTCATTTGCTCGGTGTCGAAACTCTCGTCAATCATACCGGCAATCTTACAGTAACCACCGAGAGGCAGCCAACCCACACCGTATTGCGTGTCGCTGTTCTTGGGCTTGAACTTGAATAGGCTACCGTCCCACTTCCAAATGCTGGGGTCGAAGAACAGATAGAACTTCTCTACGCGGACGCCAAACAACTTGGCGAAGAAGAAATGGCCACCCTCATGGAGCAGCACCAGCAGGCCGATGGCCAGCATAAATTGTAACAGTCTTATCAGGAATATATCCATAATCAATTATTTTTCATTAATTCTGTGGCGATACGGCGTGCTTCGGCATCCGTCGCAATATAAGTGTCATATGAAGGGTTCTTGTCGAAGGTGGCACGCTGCATAGTTTCGGCGATGATATCACCCATCTGCAGGAAACCGCATTTGTCTTCGAGAAATCCGCGGTTTACAATCTCATTGGCGGCATTGACGATACACGGCATATTGCCGCCCTTATCGATGGCCTCGAAAGCGAGAGCTAGGCAACGGAATTTTTTTAAATCAGGCTCGAAGAACTCCAAGTTCTGTGCCTTGAAAAGGTCAAGACGCTCACCGCTTAAATGCAGACGCTGCGGGAACGAAAAGGCATACTGAATTGGCAAACGCATGTCGGGCACACCGAGCTGGGCCTTTACCGAGCCGTCCTGAAACTGTACGGCGCTATGAACAATCGATTGAGGATGCACTAATACCTGTATCTGTTTGGCATCTACCCCAAAGAGCCATTTGGCCTCGATGACCTCAAAACCCTTGTTCATCATCGAAGCTGAGTCGATGGTGATCTTTGCCCCCATGTCCCAGGTCGGGTGGCGCAGAGCATCAGCCTTCGTCACATGGGCAATCTCTTCCATCGTCTTCAGACGGAACGGACCGCCACTAGCTGTCAGCAGAATTTTTTCTATCTGGTTCATGTCCTCGCCGACGAGACTCTGAAAAATAGCAGAGTGCTCACTATCGACAGGTAGGATGGGGGTGTGGTATTGCTGAGCCAGTTGCAGAATCAGTTCACCTGCTACCACGAGTGTTTCTTTGTTAGCAAGACAGATAGTCTTGCCTGCCTTGATGGCGTGGATGGTGGGGTTGAGGCCTGCAAAGCCGACCATCGCAGTAAGCACCATGTTGATAGGCCCTGCCTCCACAATCTCGTTGAGAGCTTGGGCACCAGCATACACCTTCACGTCTGGCATGTCGTTCATCAACGCTTTCAGTTCATCGTAGCGCTGTTCGTTGGCTATCACGATGGCTGCAGGCTTGAATTTATGGGCCTGTTCTGCCAGAAGTTCTATTTTATTGTTCGCAGTCAGACAGTAAACCTCATATAGGTCACTGTGCTCCTCGATAACCTCAAGGGCCTGTGTACCTATCGACCCTGTAGAGCCGAGTATGGCGATTTGTCTCTTCTCTTTCATCTTCTCACAATTTGCCTGCAAAAGTACAAATAATATTCGATATAGCCCTCAACAACACCTTAAAAGAGATAAAAACTGCTTATTTTTATGGCTTTTTCATTAGTTTTGATTATATTTGCAAGCGAAATAGAGCAATCTATTATTGTTGAATTTGTAAATTATATAATGGAAACAGAGTTTTTTTTAGGGCTTAATCTCTATGCTTGGATTACGATTGTCACCGTGTTAGGTATGTTTACTACACTATTGTTTACCAAATTACGGGTTGACACAGTATTTCTGGCTGTCATTGGTATATTTCTTGTAACGGGTGTGCTGGATACCAAGGAAGCTTTATCGGGCTTCAGTTCTAGTTCGGTGGTGGTCATTGGTGTATTGTTTGTTGTTGTGGCAGGCCTGACGCATACGGGTGTTCTACAGTGGATTGTACGTCATCTATTGGGAGAGCCAAATAGTTATGGAAAGGCTGTGGTTAGGCTGATGCTCCCTGTGGCGGGTCTGAGCTCGTTTTTGAGTAATACGACGGTGGTGGCCATGTTTGTGGGCATTGTCAAAATGTGGTCAAAGAAATTGGGCATTTCGCCTTCGAAACTACTTATTCCACTGAGCTATGCTTCAGGTATGGGTGGCGTATGTACCCTTATCGGAACACCGCCTAACCTGATTATTTCGGGTCTGTATGCAGATAAGACCGGTACGGCGATGAACGTACTGGCCACAACTATTCCCGGTCTATTCTGTCTCGGAGTAGGCGTGCTTTCCGTTATCGCCATGCGTCGGTTGCTCCCAGACCGTAAGGCTCCGGAATCGGCTTTTGAGGCCACGACGGAATATACCGTAGAATTGCTGGTGCCATCGGATAATAAGTACATCGGTGAGACACTGGGCGATGCTGGACTATTCCATGTCAAGGGCGGTAGTCTGATTGAGATCTACCACTTCGATGGCGTGCCGTTGCCAGTGACCGAGGATGAATATATCATGGGTGGTGATCATTTAGTCTATGCTGGGCAGATTGACGAGATCTTAGAACTGAAGAATAGCCATGGGTTGGTGAGTGCAGACCATCACGTGTTCTCGATGAGTGAGGTGAACCGTAACCGCCAGTTGCGCACGGCCTATGTTAACTTTGGCAGCAGTCTGATAGGTACAACCATTGGTGGCAGTACATTTGAAAAAGAAAATAACCTGACGCTGGTGGCTGTGGCACGACGTGGTGAACGTATCAAGGAAACACCCCGACAAGTGGTGCTGCAGGCTGGTGATACACTGCTCTTGGAGTGTCCGCCACGACTGAATGTCAATACCAATCGCCTCACATCGCAACTGCATTTCTTCGAAAGCGATCAGGTTGTCGATATCAGTTCCAAGACGCTCATTTCCGCAGTTGTTATGATAACTATGGTGGTACTCTCGGCACTCAACGTGATGCCGCTGTTGCATTGTGCTTTCATTGCCGCCGCAGCCATGCTTCTGTTGCGCTGTTGTAATATGGAACAAGCGATGAAAGCCATTAATTGGGAAATCTTGATGGTGTTTGCCGGTAGCGTCGTCATAGGTCTTGCCATCCAGAAGACTGGTATTGCCGAACGGTTGGCACTGGGTATCCTTGATGTCTGTGGTACAAATCCAATCGTTGTGATGACAGCCATTTGTCTTGTGGGAACTTTTATTACGGAGTTTGTTTCAAACACGGCGGCGGGTGCCATCTTCTTCCCCATCATGTATGAGGCTGCAGAGAAATTAGGCTATGAGCCTTATCCTTTCCTCATTGCTCTGATGGTGAGCGTCAGCAGTAGCTTTGCTACGCCTATCGGTTCGCCTACCCACATGTTGGTTTACGGTCCTGGCGGCTATCGTTTCAGTGATTTTATGCGTATTGGCTTGCTGATGAATCTCATTATCCTTGCTGCCAATATCTTTATCGTAAATGTAGTCTATCCCTTGACTCCTTTAAATTAGAGGTCTAAAAGACCAGCGGGCAAGTGCATAGTGATGGTGCGGGCTTGTTGGTCAATGGAGGTGATGAGTTCGTTGGAGACTGGAATCAGGTGGCCGTCTTCAAGACAGAAAAGAATATTGAGGGTCGTATCGTCGATAGAGGCGATACGACCTATTTTGTTCCCGCTTTTTGCTTCGATAATGTCAAACCCTACAATGGAAACCCACGAGATGCTGTCGCTATTGCAGTCAGCAAGTTCGCGGGGGAAATAGACCTCGCAGCCCGTAAACTCTTTGGCACGCTCTTGGGTGTCGATGTCTTCAAATTTTACAATGGCATTGGCATCGCTGCGGAAACGGTATTCTTCGATGAAGAAGGGTACGAAGATACCATCGACCTTCAAGATTAGATAGTCGGCATCTACACGATCGAACACGTCGTCGTCGAAGAGAAAACTTATTTCTCCCTTTACACCATGCGTCTTACCTAATTTGCCGATCTGATAGATGTCTTCTTCGCGAATCATGCTCTTGTGATTTTGGCACCGAGGGCGTTGAGGCGATCCTCAATATGCTCATAGCCACGGTCTATTTGTTCAATATTGTCGATGCGGCTTGTGCCGTTGGCGCTCATGGCAGCGATTAGCAGGGCGATACCAGCTCGGATATCAGGACTAGACATGCGGCCTCCGCGCAAAGTGATCTTTCGATCATGTCCTACGACCACAGCACGATGCGGATCGCAGAGGATGATCTGCGCACCCATGTCGATAAGCTTATCGACAAAGAACAGGCGACTCTCGAACATCTTCTGGTGAAAAAGCACGCTGCCACGGGCCTGAGTAGCTACGACAATCAAAACTGATAAAAGGTCAGGTGTCAATCCTGGCCAGGGGGCATCAGCTAAAGTCATGATAGTGCCATCGATAAACGATTGTATCTCGTAATGACGCTGTTTAGGAATCACCAAGTCATCGCCTTCTACCTTGATCTTCACGCCGAGACGACGGAAAGAATCGGGGATGATGCCGAGGTTGTCGACAGAGACATTCTTAATTCTGACACCATCGCCACACATTGCAGCCATACCGATGAACGAGCCCACTTCAATCATATCGGGCAGGATTGTATGTTCAGCCCCATGCAGGCTCTTCACACCTTCGATGGTCAGCAGGTTGGAACTGATGCCGCTAATCTTGGCGCCCATTTGGTTCAATAAATGACAGAGTTGCTGTAAATAGGGTTCGCAGGCGGCATTATAGATTGTGGTAATGCCTTTGGCAAAAACGGCAGCCATAATGATATTGGCAGTACCTGTCACAGAGGCTTCGTCGAGTAGCATATAGGTGCCCTTGAGTTGCTTGGCAGCAATCTCATAGACGTTTCGCCCCTCGATACGGTTGAACTTGGCTCCTAACTTCTCGAAACCGAGAAAGTGGGTGTCGAGTCTTCGACGACCTATCTTGTCACCGCCGGGCTGGGTGATGACGGCCTTGCCCATTCTGGATAATAGCGGGCCAATCATCATGACACTGCCTCTAAGTTCTGCGCACTTCTGCACAAACTCATCGCTCGCGAGGTAGTCGAGATTCAAACTGTCTGCCTGAAAGGTAAAGCTTCCTACATCTCTTTTTGAGACTTTCACCCCGATGTCCCTAAGCAGTTGGATTAAGTTGTTGACATCGCGGATGTCAGGGATGTTGTGGATGGTCACCTCTTCGCTCGTCAGCAGGGTGGCACAAATTACCTGTAGCGCCTCGTTCTTGGCGCCTTGCGGTGTAATCTCGCCACTCAGAGGGTGGCCGCCCTCAATGATAAATGATGCCATAGGCTGGTCGTTTTATTTCTTCTTCTTGCCAGATTGCTTGCCTTCGTTGGGATTGATCTTTTCAAACTTAAACGTGTTTAGGTCAAGCTGTATCTTTCCGTCAGTATAGCGTGCCAGATCGTCGGCTACGCGCTCGTCCTCAATGGAACCGTGACCCCAAAGCACAAGGTCGCGCTTCATCTGATTAGCAGTTTTCCTGACAAGTGCATCACGCTCTTCACTAGGTTCCATTGTCTTCAGTAGTTCAAGCAACTCCTCTACCAGATGACCGTAGTGGCGCAGTTTGATATGACCGTCAGGCAGGGGCAAGGGCTCAGGCTTGGAAAGAATCTTGTCAGCCTCCGATATATCGTAGGGCCAGTCAATATCCAATTCCCGATGGCTCATTAGATAGAGATGGTTCCATAAGGTCTGCTCGTAGTCGGCATTGTCCATCAACTGGGAATTCTTGTTCTCCATCTGTCGGATAATGGCCATCGCGCATTTCAAACGTTCTTCCTTAGTGGGCAGTTCACAGGCGTATTCCACCATCTTCTGTATCTCACGGCCGTATTCTGACAGTATGAGTTTGGAGCGTTGCGTGTTGTAGTCTAATCCTTTGATATCCATAATATTTTAAATTAATTTCTTAGGAAGCTTTGCTACGAAGTCCTTCAGATAGTAGGGTACGAAGTAAGCCACGTCCTCGAACTGCTCGTTCAGAAGACGATGCTCTGCCAAAGGCTGCATCCACTTGGCCAATGGTTCGATACCTTCTATGAGATGGGCATTCGGGTGATTGATGACCGCTGTTTTATCGTCGGCCAAGTCTTCTTTAAAGCATTTCTGGGCGCCGTTGCCGAAGAAATACACGGGGTGCGCATCGAGATACTCTTTATAGGTCTCTGCTGTCACGACATCAGCACCAATCTCCCTGACAGGCTTCAAGGCTCTGTCGTAGAGACCGGCATACACTTCCATCCGTCGCGCGTCGAGCATCGGACAGAGTAGGGCATCCTCCTCTGGGATCTCGCGGAGCAATACAGGTACACACAATAGTTCCAGCGTAGGCACAGCGATGAGTTTCAAATTTCTCCCATAGCAGATGCCTTTGGCCATCGATACGCCAATGCGTAATCCTGTATACGAGCCAGGTCCGCAACTTACGGCTACGGCATCAAACGGAATGGCGTGATTGTCGGTAAACGAGAGGGCCTCGTCAACCATCGTTCCTAGTTTTTCCGCATGACCCAAACCACTGTGATCGTCCTGCTGGAAGATTACCTGCGAGTCTTCCGACACGGCTACGGAACACACGTTGGTACTGGTTTCTATATGTAATATCGTCGACATTCTTTCTTTTTTCTTCTATATAAAGTGCAAAGGTACGAACTTTTCTGCCAATTTCAATCGTTTTATCAGAAATTAACTATGAAATGCTCATTTCCTCGGCACTTGGTAATTAGATCGGGGGTGGCTCTATACGATACACCCGTCACCATGATGCTTTTGGCATTATGGGTAGGCTTGCCTTCCTCAAAGGCATCCTGTAACATATCGCTTCTCTTATCCCATACATAGAGCTAACTTCTCACTCACCAATGTCAGGACTGTCGACCAAGCATTTTCTTTAATTGTTTTGTCTTGTAAATCTTAGGCTTTTATATAATAATAATGTATAAGGCTTTTCCGGCTTGACTTTTATCAAGAAGTGGAAAAAGTACACCCGAAAACTGAAAATTTTCCTGGAAAAGTTTTGTTGGTTCGGAAAAAAGCAGTACCTTTGCACCCGCTTTCGCGCAAAAAATCAGTGCGGGGGCATGAAGAAAGAGTTCTTTGAAAGATTTACATAGACAGAAGTAGTACAAGAAGCGAGTGCTTGTATATTATATAATAATGTATGAGTGCTTGGGTATAAGAAACGAACCGTTTGATTCTTGAAATACTGGATAGTCGTTCTGTGACAGAGATTATATTCCTTTATTGGAATTAGGATACATTATACAATGAAGAGTTTGATCCTGGCTCAGGATGAACGCTAGCTACAGGCTTAACACATGCAAGTCGAGGGGCAGCATGAAGTTTGCTTGCAAACTTTGATGGCGACCGGCGCACGGGTGAGTAACGCGTATCCAACCTTCCCCGTAGTAGGGCACAGCCCGGCGAAAGTCGGATTAATTCCCTATGTTGTTTGATGCGGACATCTAATTCAAACCAAAGATTTATCGCTATGGGATGGGGATGCGTCTGATTAGGTTGCAGGCGGGGTAACGGCCCACCTGGCCCGCGATCAGTAGGGGTTCTGAGAGGAAGGTCCCCCACATTGGAACTGAGACACGGTCCAAACTCCTACGGGAGGCAGCAGTGAGGAATATTGGTCAATGGAGGCAACTCTGAACCAGCCAAGTAGCGTGCAGGACGACGGCCCTATGGGTTGTAAACTGCTTTTATGAGGGGATAACCTGCGCCACGTGTGGCGCACTGCATGTACCTCATGAATAAGGACCGGCTAATTCCGTGCCAGCAGCCGCGGTAATACGGAAGGTCCGGGCGTTATCCGGATTTATTGGGTTTAAAGGGAGCGCAGGCGGGCGATTAAGCGTGACGTGAAATGCAGCGGCTCAACCGTATGAAGTGCGTCGCGAACTGGTTGCCTTGAGTGAGTTCGACGTCAGCGGAATTCGTGGTGTAGCGGTGAAATGCTTAGATATCACGAGGAACCCCGATTGCGAAGGCAGCTGACGAGGCCTTTACTGACGCTAAAGCTCGAAGGTGCGGGTATCGAACAGGATTAGATACCCTGGTAGTCCGCACGGTAAACGATGGATGCCCGCTGTTTGCGATACACTGTGAGCGGCCAAGCGAAAGCGTTAAGCATCCCACCTGGGGAGTACGCCGGCAACGGTGAAACTCAAAGGAATTGACGGGGGCCCGCACAAGCGGAGGAACATGTGGTTTAATTCGATGATACGCGAGGAA
>JAEEGG010001626.1_pt1 | contig 59825 bp, 50 predicted proteins | sample 9134161 | NCBI WGS metagenome assembly JAEEGG01 (sample SAMN16246543, study PRJNA631951) | gut metagenome | biome: gut microbiome; feature: rumen; material: CR-attached | host: Bos | place: Iran: Karaj | collected 2018-10
GACATCCGTCCGGTCGAAGGCGTAACTCTCTTTCCGCTCCGCCAGATAAGCCAGGGCGTTGTTGCCCCATCCGTAAACCGGCGCAAAGAGACTCTGGACAATCCTGCCGTAAGCGCTGTACGGAGCGAGAAGGGCGACCACTGAACCGATCCCGGCGATGACGGCGACAGCCATCACCCCGAGCATCGTATAACGGAGCCATTTCTTTTCCGGCGACCAGCCGTATTTGAGGCGGTTTTTCTTCCCTCGCCGGCCGAGCCAGGCAATCCCGTCCTGCAGGATGCCGAGCGGGCAGATGACCGAGCAATAAACCCTTCCGAAGAGCAGTGTCAGGATAATTAGCGCGGCGATGACGCCTGCGTTCAGCGCCAGGAGCGCCGGGAGGAACTGGATCTTGGCCATCCATCCGAGGTAGGCGTGCACCGTCCCGGTGAAATCGAGGAAGAGGAGCGTCACGGCAAGGATGCTGAGGACGGCGAGGATGATTCTGATTTTACGGAGCATGGGTTGTCTCTTTAGGATGTCCTGAGTTCCACTTCATCGGGGGAGATCGAAAACACTGCCGTCGTGTCGGTCTTTTCTTTCTTGCAGCCGGTCGCGGCCATAAGGACCAGAACTGCTGCCCAGAGGTACTTTTTCATTGTTTGTGAGGAATGCTTAATTCTTTCAAATATGGCAAATATTCTGGAAATCACCAAATAAAGGGTGGATTTTTTAAAATTATTAACTATATTGCACAAAATAAAGAAAATCACGCAATGAAAAAGTTTTTCTTCGTCTTTCTCGCCCTGGTGGCGCTGGTTTCATTCCCCTCCTGTGAGACGATGCCGGACTATGGGTCGCCGGAGGGCAAATACTGGTTTACCTATTACAAAAACTTCCCTCCCGAGGTTATAGACCTGGGGGCGACCTTGCCCGGCAAGGCATTCGACCTTGACGGGGAGAAAGCTTTGGCTGCCTATACGGGAGAGGAGGTTATCGTCGGAGACACATTTGACGAGTATACGATCCGCAAGGATAAACTCAATCAATATTCGGTTGTGATTGAAAGCGACCATGTCAAGATTGTCTTCCGGATGCTTGCCGAGGATGTGGCCCGTTTGGACTTTTCTGATACAGAAACGGGGGAAAAGTACGGTTCGGCGGTTTTCACCAGAATTAACGCAAATGTCCGGTACGTAAAGCCTCCGGAGCTATAGCCATTCCAGAAACTCCAGATAACGCATTTCCGCCTCGTCCAGTTCGGCGGCAAGGGAGCCGTACCGGGTGGATGCGGTCTGGAGTTCGGCAGGGGAGAGCGTTCCCGATGAAAGGGCTGCCTCGAGGGCGGCCTTTTCGGCTTCCAGTTCCGGAAGCCGCGCTTCCAGCGCCTTCATTTCCTGCTGCTCCTTGTACGAAAGCCTCCTTTTCTGCTGTCTGGCCGGAACTGTTGTCCTGACTTTCGGCGCTGCCTCTTCGGCTTCTGCCCGCTGCTCCGCCTCGTAGTCCTTCAGGAAAGTCCTGTACTCCGTGTAATTGCCATAGAAATCCTTCACGACACCCTCTCCGCAGAAGACGAAGAGGTGATCCACCAGGCGGTCGAGGAAGTGGCGGTCGTGCGATACGATGACGAGCGAGCCCTTGAATTCCAGCAGGTACTCTTCCAGGATGTCGAGCGTCACGATGTCGAGGTCGTTGGTGGGTTCGTCGAGGATCAGCAGGTTGGGCTGCTGCATCAGGATGGTCAGCAGGTAGAGGCGTCTTCTTTCGCCGCCGGAGAGCCGCTCCACGCGGGTGGTGAGCATGTCGTGCGGGAAGAGGAACCGGCTCAGCAGATGGGTGTCGCTGACCGTTTCCAACACGGTCTGGCCGGGTTTGAAGGTCATCCCGGACTGGTTGTAGTAGCCGATTTTGAGCGAGGCGCCCCGGTCGATGACACCGGTCATCTCGCCGCCGAGGGACGGGTTCCATCCGCCGGTCAGGAGGTTGAGGAAGGTGGTCTTGCCGGCGGCGTTCCGTCCGACGATCCCGACCCGCTCGCCCCGCTGGAAGTTGTAGGTGAAATCCTTCAGGTAGCACTTCCCGTCCCACCAGAAATTCAGGCCTTTGCAGTTGATGACTTTATTCCCGAGATAAGTGGATTTCTGTACCGTCTCGCTCAGGTCCACCTTCTGTTCGCGGTAGGTGTCGGCCGCCCGCTCGGCAATCCCCTTGAAGGCCTGCTTGCGGTATTTGGCCTTTCCGGTCCGGGCGCAGGGGGAGGCGTGGATCCATTCCAGTTCGCGGCGGTAGATGTTGCGGACTTTCTCCGTCTCGGCGTTGTAGAGGTCGATCCGTTCGGCGCGTTTTTCCAGGAAATTCTGGTAGTTGCCCCGGTAGATGTAGATCTGGCCGCGGTCGAGTTCCATCACCGTGTTGCAGACGCGGTCGAGGAAGTAGCGGTCGTGGGTGACCATGAACAGGGTGCAGCGGCTGTGGGAGAGATACCCTTCGAGGAATTCGATGGCGTCGATGTCGAGGTGGTTCGTCGGCTCGTCCATGATGTAGAAATCGGCCTCGGAAGCGAGCATCTGCACGAGGGCGACCCGCTTGACCTCGCCGCCGGAGAGTTCACCCATCAGGCGGGATCCGTCACCGAGCGAGAGCCGCGTGAGGAATTCCCGGATCCGCCGTTTGTACTCTTCCAGCTGCTCCGGGTCAAGATGTGCCGTCCACCGGGTGGAATTCTCGAAGATCTGCGAGAAGACGGGTTTCGCGGGGTCGAAGTCGTAGTCCTGCTCGAGGAATGCGATGCGGATGTCCTTGAGAAATAGGATCTTGCCGCCGCTGTCGGAGGAATCCTTTCCCGCGAGAATTCTGAGAAGGGAAGTCTTTCCCGCCCCGTTCGGCGCGATGAGCGCCACCTTGTCGCCTTCGTTGATATTGAACCCGATCCCGTCGAACAGGACCTTGACTCCGTATGACTTGGAGATGTTCTCTATCTGAAGGTAACTTGCCATCACTAATCCCAGTTGCTCAGGACTTCCCAGACGCGGTGGACGGGGAAGCCGACGACGTTGAAGTAGGAGCCGTCGATGCGGGTGATGCCGATGTGGCCGATCCATTCCTGAATGGCGTAGGCGCCGGCTTTGTCGAAAGGTTTGCAGGTGTCTATATAATGGTATATCTCCTCGTCCGAGAGGGGCTTGAACCAGACTTCGGTGGTGTCCGTGAAGGTGACTCTCTTCGACGGGCTCCGCAGCGTGACGGCCGTCGTGACGTGATGCGCCCGTCCGGAGAGGTCGCGGAGCATCCGGGCGGCGTCTTCCCGGTCGCGGGGCTTGCCGAGGATTTCGCCGGGGCGGCCCGGGGCGGGCGGCAGGATGACCATCGTGTCGGCGGTAATGAGGATCTCATCCGCCTCCAGCGGCCTGTGGAAGCCATCCGACTTGCCTTCAGCCATCAGCACGGGCACTTCGTCGAACGGCGTTCCCGGCGGCACGCACTCCTCGAAGGTGTTGCCCGTATCCACTGTGATAGGGACACCCAGCCCCTCCATCAGCTCCCGTCGCCGCGGGGAGTTGCTGCCAAGAATTATTTGATAATTAGAGAACATAAAATCTTGAAAAATGAAGTTGTGTCAGTTCCGGAAACCGTGGCCGCCCATGGCCGCGTGAATGGGAGGGGCCCGCAAGTCAGAGACTTGTGGGAGGGATGGAGGTGCGAAGCACCGGAAGTTTCAGGAACTGATACAACGGAATTTTTCCATTAAAATTTCTGTTTATACAGCGCTTCGTCGTAGTTCCAGCGGCCCTGGGAGCGCATGACGGTCTCGATGAAATGGCGGAGGCAGTGGCCGCCGGGATAAGGTGAGACCCAGTCGGCGACGGCCTTGACTTCCTCGATGGCGTCGGAAGGGCAGGCGCCGATGCCGGCCGCCCGGATGCAAGTGATGTCAGGAACGTCGTCCCCGACATAAAGTACTTCTTCAGGTGAGATGTTGTATTTCCTGCAGAATTCGTGGAGTTGCTCCGTCTTGATGCGGGAGCCGAGATAGACGTCGTCCGGCTTGACGCCGCTGGTGATGAAACGCTTCCGGATGCTCTCCGAACGGCCGCCCGTAATCACGGCCACCGGGTATCCGTTCATCGCGGCCATCCGCACTCCGAATCCGTCTTTGGCGTCATAGGCCCGGAGCAGGTTGCCGTCCGGGTCGCAGAACACCTTGCACTCCGTCGCCACACCGTCCACGTCGAAGGCGAAGGCTTTGATTTTACTGTAGTCCATGTCAGGATTTGGTGCCGCCGCCGTTGAAGCCGGGGAGGTCGGCGAGGTTGAAGGTGCCGCCGTCGGAGCGCTGGCCGCCGAGCTGGATGGGGCCGAACTGGCTCTCGTACTTGCCGATGTTGTCGGCGAGGGCGTTGAGGAGCCGCTTGGCGTGCTCGGGGGTCATCACGATGCGGCTGCCGATTTCGGGCTTGGGGATGCCGGGGAGCATCGTGGCGAAGTCGATGATGAATTCGCTGTGGGAGTGGGAGATGATCGCGAGGTTGGAGTAGTGGCCCCTGGCGATCTCGGGTTTCAGTTCGAGACTGATCTGGTTGTTGTTATTGTCTGCCATGATAGCGTAAGGTTAATTGTTTCGTTTCTACATTCAACAAATTTAGTAAAAATTCCCGATTTTTCCGTATATTTGAAAGATTTTTAGAATGGAATTATGGAACTATCAACGAAGTACAATCCGGCCGAGGTAGAGGACAAGTGGTACGCCTGGTGGCTGGAGCACAAATGTTTCCACAGTGAGCCCGATGAAAGGGAGCCGTATACGATCGTGATCCCCCCGCCCAATGTGACGGGCATCCTGCATATGGGGCACGTGCTGAACAACACGCTCAACGACGTGCTTATCCGCAAGGCGCGGATGGACGGCAAGAACGCCTGCTGGGTTCCCGGCACTGACCATGCCTCCATCGCCACCGAAAACAAGGTCGTCGCGAAGCTCAAAGCGCAGGGCATCCGCAAGGAAGACCTCACCCGTGAGGAATTCCTCGCTCACGCCTGGCAGTGGAAGGAGGAGCACGGCGGCATCATCCTCAAGCAGCTCCGCAAGCTCGGCGCGTCCTGCGACTGGGACCGCACGCGGTTCACGATGGAGCCGGCCCTCAGCGAGGCCGTCATCAATACCTTTGTCTATTTCTATAAGAAAGGATGGATCTACAAGGGCGTCCGGATGGTCAACTGGGACCCCGAGGCCCTGACGGCCGTGAGTGACGACGAGGTCATCCACAAGGACACCAAGAGCCACTTCTATCACCTGAAATACTACATTTCCGACGGTGCGGGCCATCCGACCGACAAATACCTTGTCATTGCCACGACCCGTCCCGAGACCATCATGGCCGACGCCGCCATCTGCGTCAATCCCAAGGACGAGCGGCATTTCTGGCTCAAGGGAAAGAAAGTGCTTATCCCGCTCATCAACCGCGAGATCCCCGTCATCGAGGACGACTACGTGGAGATGGACTTCGGGACGGGCTGCCTCAAGGTCACGCCCGCCCACGACGTGCACGACTATGAGATCGGCCTGCGGCACAACCTCCCGGTGCTCGACATCATCGACGAGCACGGAAAACTCAACGAGAAGGCGCAGATCCTCGTAGGGGAGGACCGCTTCGTCGCCCGCAAGAAGATCGTCAAGATGCTGGAGGAAGCCGGCAACCTCGTCAAGACCGAGGAATATGTTTCACCGGTGGGATACAGCGAGCGGACCGACGCCGTCATCGAGCCCAGGCTGAGCGCCCAGTGGTTCCTAAAGATGGACCAGCTCGCGAAGATGGCCCTCGAGACCGTCGACAGCGGCCGCACGCGCCTGATTCCCGACAAATATGTGAATACCTACCGCCACTGGATGGAGAACGCCCACGACTGGTGCATCTCCCGCCAGTTATGGTGGGGACAGCGGATTCCCGCCTGGTACCTGCCGGACGGGACCTGTGTCGTCGCTCCGACGGCCGATGATGCCCTGAAGGAGGCGCAGGCCGTGAATCCCGCCCTCACTGCGGCGGATCTCCGTCAGGACGAGGACGTCCTGGATACCTGGTTCTCCTCCTGGCTCTGGCCCATTTCGGTGTTCGATCCCGAGAAGCCCGGCCATCCGGATCACAAGCCCAACAGGGACCTTGCGTACTACTATCCCACCAACGACCTCGTGACCGGTCCGGACATCATCTTCTTCTGGGTGGCCCGGATGATTATGGCGGGCGAGGAGTTCATGGGCAGGGAGCCCTTCTCCAACGTGTATTTCACCGGTATCGTGCGCGACAAGATCGGCCGCAAGATGTCCAAGACTCTCGGGAACTCCCCGGATCCGCTCGATCTGATCGCGACTTACGGCGCCGATGCGGTCCGCATCGGGATGCTGCTTTGCTCCAGCGCGGGCAACGATATCCTCTTCGATATTTCACAAATCGAACAGGGCCGTAACTTCTGTAATAAGATATGGAATTCGTATCGGCTCATAAAGGGTTGGAACGTAGATGATTCGGCCGCTCAACCGGAAGCGTCGGTTAAGGCGGTGGAATGGTTCCGCGCCAGACTTTCCCAGGCCATAGAGACCGTTGAAGACCACTACGGCAAGTTCCGCATCTCGGATGCGCTGATGACGATTTACAAACTGTTCTGGGACGATTACTGCTCCTGGTACCTCGAGGCGATAAAGCCGGCTTATGGTGAAGCGATAGATAAAGTGACATACGATAACACATTGTCTTTCTTCGAGTCGCTTCTCAAGATGATCCATCCCGTGATGCCGTTTATTTCCGAGGAACTCTGGCAGGATATCGGGAAACGGGCCGAAGGGGAGACCATTATGTATGCGCGTACGCCCAAGGCGGAGCCGTACGATCCCGCCGTTCTTGTAAACTTCGCGGCGGCCGAGGAAACGATCAACGGTGTCCGTTCGATCCGCCAGCAGAAGAATATCGCCCCGAAGGAGCCGCTCGCTCTCAAGGTGAAAGGCGACTTCCCGGCTTCGCTGATTCCGGTCATCGCCAAACTTGCGAATACTTCTTCGGTGGACATCGTCGACGGATTCGCGGAAGGGGAGAACGGTGTCTCCTTCCTTGTCGGGACCCTCGAAATGTTCGTTCCGCTCGGCGGTCTTGTCAACGTCGAGGAGGAAATCGCGAAGCTTGAAAAAGACCTGGAAAGGCAGCAAAATTTCCTCGAAAGTGTCCGCCGCAAACTCGCGAACGAGGCGTTTACCGCCCACGCGCCGGCCGCCGTGGTCGAAAATGAGCGCAAAAAAGAGGCGGATGCCCTCTCTCGGGTCGAAAGTTTGACTTCGCAACTCAATAGTCTGAAAAATAGCAAATAAAACAAAGTTGTTATTTGTCCTAACATTTTTGTTATGGTTCATTTTGAGCTAAAATTCCCCGTCCGGTACTACGAAACCGACCAAATGGGCGTCGTGCATCACTCCAATTACATCCGTTATTTCGAGTGTGCGCGCAACGGGATGATGGCCTCCCTCGGACTGCCGATCGAGGTGGCCGAAAAGGAGCACCACGTGATGGTTCCGATCATCAGCGTCGAGTGCCGTTTCCGGCATCCGGCCCGGATGGGGGATACGCTTACGGTGACGGCCGACATCGAGAAGATTCCGCTTGCGAAACTTTACGTCAGGCAGACCGTCCGCAACCAGGACGGCCGGATTTGTGCCGAAGGGCAGGTGGTGCTCGGCTTTATCAACAGCGAGACTTTCGCCCCGATGCCCTGTCCTCAGGCGATCATCGATATCCTCCAAAAAGCGGACGCGTGATCTCGATCAACAACCTCACGGTATCATTCAGCGGGAAAGACATCTTTTCCGATGTGGGGTTTCATATCTCCGACGGCGAGAAGATCGGCCTCGTCGGCAAGAACGGCGCCGGCAAGTCCACCCTGATGAAGGTCATCACGGGGGAGCAGCGGCCCACATCCGGGAGGGTGGAACGGCCTGAAGGACTCACGATCGGCTATCTTCCCCAGATTATGGACCATCGCCGGGGCGTTTCCGTCCTGGAAGAGGCGATGACCGCCTTTGACGATCTGCGTGACGCGCAGGGCGAGATCGACCGCATCAACGGGGAACTCGCCACCCGCACGGACTATGAATCCGCCGCGTACGCCGACCTCATCGTGCGGCTCGGAGAACTCAGCGACATCCTGGCGATGGAGACCAGCGAGCCGCCGGAAGTCCGCTGCCGCAAGGTGCTTTACGGCCTGGGATTCCGCGATGAAGACCTCGACCGCCATACCGAAACCTTCAGCCAGGGCTGGAACATGCGGCTGGAACTCGCGAAGATCCTCCTCCGCCGTCCCCGCCTCCTGCTGCTGGACGAGCCCACCAACCATCTCGACATCGAATCCATCGAGTGGTTCGAGGAATACCTGAAGAAATTCCCGGGAGCGGTCCTCCTCGTGTCGCACGACCGCAAATTCCTCGACAACGTGACGAACCGCACCGTGGAGATCCTCCTCGGCAAGATTCACGACTATAAAGTTCCTTACAGCCAATATCTTACGCTTCGTGCCGAACGGGTAGCCCAGCAGACGGCCGCCTACGAGAACCAGCAGCGGATGATTGAAAAGACCGAGGACTTCATCAACCGGTTCCGCTACAAGCCCACCAAGTCCAACCAGGTGCAGTCGCGCATCAAGGCGCTGGAAAAACTGGAGCGCATCGAGATCGACGAGACCGACAACGCGGCGCTCGTGGTGAAGTTCCCGCCGGCTCCCCGCGCGGGCGACGTCGTATATAAAGGTACCGGCCTGGATGTGGGATATCCGCAGAAAGTGGTGTTCCGCGGCGCGGACATCGAGATCAAGCGGGGAGAGAAGGTGGCGCTGGTCGGCCGCAACGGCGAGGGCAAGACCACGATGATGCGCGTCATAACCGGGTCGCTGGAGCCCTTTGCTGGGGAGTCCCGGCTCGGACACAATGTCAAGACGGGCTATTACGCCCAGAATCAGGAGGATACGCTGGACGGACGCGAGACCGTCTACGGGACGCTCGAGCGGATTGCCGTCGGCGAGGTCCGCACCCGTCTGCGGGACATCCTGGCGGCGTTTCTCTTCCGGGGAGAGGATATCGACAAGCGCGTGAGCGTGCTGAGCGGAGGGGAGAGGGCGCGCCTTGCGATGGCCTGCCTGATGCTGCAGCCCTACAACCTGCTGGCCCTCGACGAGCCCACGAACCATATGGACATCCGCTCGAAGGAGATCCTCAAGCAGGCCCTGCAGCGCTACGACGGCACGCTGGTGGTGGTTTCCCACGACCGCGATTTCCTCGACGGCCTGGTGGACAAACTGTACGAATTCCGGGACGGAAAGGTCAGCGAGCACCTCGGCGGCGTGGCCGAATTCCTCGAGCGTCGCAAGATCGAGACACTGCAGGAGTTGGAACGCCGGTTCGCTCCCTCCGCTCCGAAACCTGTCAAATCCGCCGCTCCGGTCCCCTCCAGGACCCGTCCGGATGCCGTGGACCGGAAAAAGAAGAACCGGCTTGCGTTTTTGGAGCGCCAGATGGCCGATCTGGAACGCAAGTTGAAGGAATTGGAGGCCGTGCTTTCCGCCCCCGGAGAGCAGGACGACATTATGGAACTGACAAGTAACTATCTCAATGCCAAACGCGATCTCGACGCTTACGAGACCGAATGGCTGGAACTGCAATAATCCTTAAAAATGAAAAAAGCATTGACCCTTGCGGCCCTTGCAGCCGCCCTCCTGGCCCTCGGGGCCGCATCCGCTTCGGCCCAGACCCTGGAACGGAACGGTGATTTCTCGGCTTTCGACGCCATCAACGTGACCGGTCCTTTCGAGGTAAACTTCGTTCCCTCCGAAAAGTACACCGTGAAATTCGTGGTGGAAGCCGTTCTAGCCGACTTCGTCGTCTATACCCAGCGCGAAAACGCGGTGTATGTGACTTATTCCGACAAAGACGTGCCCAAGGAGGTCAAAAAGATCTTCAAGGGAAGGAAGAATCCGGACCCTACGATGCAGATGACCGTGTATGCGCCCCGTCTGAGCGAGATCGTCCTCAATGGCGCCGCCGTGTTCAACGCGGATGCCGAGATAACGGGCGATAAACTGGATATTTCGCTTACCGAAAAGGCCAAGGTCGCCGCATTGCGCGCCCGGGTCGAGAATGTCGGCATCAATCTCAAGAACAAGGCCTCCGTTACGCTCAGTCTGGATGTGCCGGGCAGCCTGGCCGTCTGGACGGAAGGCGCCTCCAACGCCCGCGTAGCGGGTAAGTTCGGCTCGGTCTCGACCGTTTCCGCCGGTTCGTCCACCATTGTCGTGGAAGGGGATTCCGAGGAAGTGGCCGTCAAGAGCGACGGATCTTCCCAGGTGAGTGTCAAGTCCAAGACCGGCAAGGCCCGTATCGAATCCGGCAACACTTCAAAGGTTTCCATGGAGGGTTCGGCCCAGGAACTGGAGGTGCTTGGAAAGAACAATTCCGTCGCCGATCTCCGCAAGCTGGATGTGGATACCGTGACGCTTTCGCTGAACTCTTCCACCGCCCACGTCGGCAACAAGAACAAGCTCGTCCTGGAACTGACCGGCGGCGCCGAGGTCTTCTACGAAGGCAATCCCGAGATGTCCGTCGTCAAGATCGTCAAATCCACCCTTGCTCCCAGCGGAACCAAATGATTGTCCTGGATTCTCATTGCGATACGCCCTCCCAGCTCCTGCGGTGCCGGGTGATGGAGAGGGACAATGATTACGGCCACGTCGATTTCCCGAAACTGCGTCGGGGCGGCGTGGACGCCGTTTTTTTCGCCCTGTTCACTTCCAACGCGCTGTCCGTTCCCGATTCCACGACGCTCGCGCTGCGGATGCTGGCGGCTACCCGCGACGTGGTGGCGCGCAACGCTTCCATCGCGGCTCTCGCCACCGATCCATCAGAGATTGCGGCCAACAAGGCCGCGGGAAAGGTTTCCATCTTCCTGGGAATGGAGAACGGCTCTCCGGTCGGGACCGACCTGGCCCTCCTGCGCCTGTATTACGATTTGGGCGTCCGCTATCTTACCCTGACGCACAACGGCGACAACGACATCTGCGACTCCGCGGCCGTCGCGAAACGCTGGAACGGCCTGAGCCCGTTCGGCAGGGAAGTGGTGGCCGAGATGAACCGTCTCGGAATGATCGTCGACATCGCCCACTGCTCCGACAAGACCTTCTGGGACTGCATCGAGGCGAGCAAGGCGCCGATCGTGTCGACGCACAGCTGCTGCCGGGCACTGGCGTCGCATCGCCGCAACCTGACGGACGACATGATCCGCGCGCTCGCGGAAAAGGGCGGCGTCATTCAGATCAATTTCTATCCGCTGTTCCTCTCCGACCGCTTTGCGAAGGAGTTGGAGCGGGACGGCATCGGGGAAGCGGCGGAAGCGGCCGACAAGGCCTTCCGGGCCAATCCTTCCGATCCGGAACTGACCCGCCGCTGGCACGAGGCGCAGGACGCCCTGAAACGGCTTTGGCGGCCGGGCGTGAAAGAGGTGGTGGATCATATCGACCACGCCGTCGCCGTCGGAGGTATCGACCACGTCGGCATCGGAACCGATTTCGACGGCATCGAGGTGCCGCCGGAGGGCCTGGAGGATATTTCCATGCTGCCGAAGGTATTCGACGAAATGCGCCGTCGCGGCTACGGCGAGGCGGATATCGCCAAGGTGGCGGGCGGCAATTTCATCCGGGTATTCGAGGAGGTCAGAGCGATCGCTCGATCTCTTTCCTGAGTTCATTGAGGGCCGCGGCGGCGAAGCGCTCGATGTTGCGCTTGCGGTCGTTGCGGTATTGTTTTTTGACGGTGACGGTGCCTCTTGCGGAGGAGACACCGATCCATACCGTACCCTCCGGGTTGGTATCGTCGCCGCCGGGGCCGGCCAGGCCGGTGGTGGAGACGGCATAGTCGCTGCCGGTGAGACGCCGGACCCCTTCCGCCATTTCTGCGGCCACTTCCGCGCTGACGACGCCGTGGGCGGCGATCGTTCCGGGCTTGACACCGAGTACCTGCTCTTTGACGCTGATGGCGTAGGAGGTGACGGAGCCGAGGAAATAGGCGGAGGAGCCGGGAATCGTGGTGAGAAGGTGGGCGATTTCACCTCCGGTGCAGGATTCGGCGGCGCTGACGGTCTTGCCGGCGGCCTTGAGGAGGCGTCCGACGGTCGCTTCCAGGCAGTCGTCCTGCTCGGAGTAGATGAGGTCGCCCAGGATTTCTTTCAGGGATGCGATCTGCCGGTCGATCCGCTCTTCCTGCTCCTGCTGCGTGCCTGTGCTGGTAGAAAGGCGCAGGCGGATGCCTGTAAGGGTATTCGGCAGGTATGCCAGATGAATATGGTCCGCAGCAAGGGCGTCTTCCCAGGGGGCGATTTTCTCGGAAAGGGCCGATTCCGCGATGCCGTATACCATCAGGCTGCGGTGCAGGATATGGCCGGCGGCGGGGAAGTGGCGGCGGATGTCCTCCAGGATGAGGGAAATGGCGCCGAGGGCTTCGTGCGGAACGCCGGGCATGGCGTACAGGCGCTTTCCGCCGGGGAAGGAGAAGGCCATCAGGGGAGCGGTGCCGAGTTCGTTCGGGATGACTTCGGCCTTGTCGGGGACGTCGGCCTGCGCCAGATTGACGGGAAGGACATCGAGGCCGCGGCTGCGGAGGATCCGGTGGACGATGGCGAGCTGCCGCTCGTCCCGCTTGTAGCCGGAGCTGCCGGAGAGGGCCGAGAGGGCGGGCTTGGTGATGTCGTCCTTGGTAGGCCCGAGGCCGCCGGTGGTAATGACGATGTCGCTCAGTTCCAATTCGCCCCGCAGCGTTCCGACGATGTCGTCGTGGTTGTCCGACAGCGAAAGCATCCGCCGCACGGCGATCCCGTTCTCTTCCAGCGCCGCCGCGATATGCGCCGAATTGGTATCGACGATCTGTCCGATCAATATCTCGTCTCCGATGGTACAAATACTGGCTTTAAGCATAATCTCGAATCCGTTAACTTCCTGCAAATTTACTAAAAAAAATCGCTGCTTGCCTCCAAAAGTATTGTTTGAGAAACTTCCGGATCTTCGATCCTCCATCCCTCCCACTGCGACGTTCGTCTTGCGGGCCCCTCCCGTTCACGAGGCCACGGGCGGCCACGGTTTTCAAACAATACTTTTTGCGTCAATCAGAAAAAGTTAATGTAATTCCACGAACGTGCCGTCGGTGTAATAGACTATAATTTTTGCGATACCTTTTTTATTTTCAATGGATTTCACTTCGTTACTTGAAGTGATGATTTCATTTACGGGCGGATTTTCCGGGGATTCGTCGGCCCTCGGGCCGTTATACATCCGTCCTTTGCCCGTTATAAGCCACTCGATGTTGAGATCGGGGTAGTGCAGCATCAGGCTTTCGATGAAATCGTAGCCGGGTTTGTTGCGTCCCGCGAGAATGTGCGAAATGCCCGCTCTCGCAACACCCAGCGTGTCTGCGAGGAGGGATTGCGAGATATTTTCGGCCGCCAGGAATTGTTGAAGACGTTTATTCATAATATAAATATCAAATAATCAATAGAATATATACGATAACTAAAGTAGTACTTTATATAAAAGGCATGTTTTTGCCTGTACGTGATCCGCTCGCTTCCGTGAAATTCGGATTTGTGTATCGGGCGATTACAAATGTAATAAATATATTTGACAAAGACAAGTCTTCCGGCAGAGTGAGATGAGGGGCCTGGTGTATATAAGGTGGGATTCTTATATTAAAGTGATACATTTATTAAAATGATATAAAATACTGGGTATCGGTATTTTAGAAGTTGCTATGTGGAAAATTTTGCCTTAATTTCGACAGATTTCGGGCTCGGTCTGTCCTCCTTTCTTTATTGAATACTTTCGGTAAACTACATAAATAATTAGTATAGCCATATTTAGCATTATGAAAATCTGGTTATAATTTTTGTTTATTTAGGATATAACAACTGCTTTTATACAATTGTAAACAAATTTTCCGCGTTTACAAAACATTACAACGCGGCTTTCTCCATGATGTTAAACTTGTAAACAAAATTATTGCTAACTTCGTGTTCCCGTTCAAAACGTGATTTTTATGCAAGAGATTCCAGATATAAGGATTGAAGATTATGCTTACCCTCTGACCGACGACCGGATCGCAAAATATCCCCTCGCGGAGCGCGATGCGTCCAAATTGCTCCGTTACAAGGCGGGCGAAGTGGACGAATGGATTTTCCGGGAACTCCCTGCCCTGCTTCCCGAAGGAAGTGTGATGGTTTTCAACGAGACCAAGGTCGTTCCGGCCCGTCTGCATTTTACCCGTGAGTCGGGCGCCCATATTGAGATCTTCTGCCTGGAGCCGGTCGATCCGGTGGAATACAACCTCGCCTTCGCGGCCGGGGAGACTTGTACCTGGAAATGCGTTATCGGCAATGCAAAGCGCTGGAAGGGGGATATTCTTTCCCTTTACCTGCCCGAAGAGGGCCACGAAGAGGCCTCGGCGCTGGATCTGAAAGCGGAACTCGTCGGACGAGAGGACCGCACCGGTATCGTCCGATTCTCCTGGCAAGGAGGGCTTCCGTTCTCGCGCGTTCTGGAAATCTGCGGTACCATTCCCATTCCGCCTTACCTCAACCGCGCATCCGAGGCGATTGACAGTGAGCGCTATCAGACCACATACGCCCGCATCAGGGGCTCCGTAGCGGCTCCGACGGCGGGGCTGCACTTCACGCCCCGCGTGATGGACGAGCTGTCCGCCAAAGGGATCGACCTTGAGAAAGTCTGCCTCCACGTCGGGGCCGGCACCTTCCTGCCCGTCAAGAGTTCCAGGGTCTCCGAGCATCCGATGCATCGCGAGCCTTTTGAGGTGACTCTCAATCTTTTGGAACGTCTTATTTCAAGAAAAGGTAAAGTTATCGCCGTCGGAACAACCTCCGTGCGGACCCTGGAATCCCTCTACTATGTCGGCGTCGGCATTCTCGAGACCGGAGAGCCGCAGGATGTGGAGCAGTGGGCCCCTTATACGCGGGATTATGCTTATTCGACGGAAGAAGCCCTCGAGGCCATCGCGCTCTATCTGCGCCGGACCGGGAAGGACCGCCTTACCGTCGGCACGCGCATCATCATCGTTCCCGGCTTCCGCTTCCGGCTCGTGGATATTCTCGTCACCAATTTCCATCAGCCCGAGAGCACGCTGATCCTGCTGGTCTCGGCCTTTGTGGGCGGCGACTGGCGCACCATCTACGATTACGCGCTCGGGCACGGCTTCCGCTTCCTCAGTTACGGCGACAGTTCCGTCCTCTGGCGGCGCTAGTCTTTTTTCCGGTTTTTGAAGGCCGCGATGTCGAACCGGTACTTCAATCCGGCCGAGATGCCCCAGAACGGGTAGTCGTGGATGCCGTAAACGGCTGATACGAAAGGAGAAAAATCCCTGGCGTGGAAGTCGAGCCGTGCACGGACCGTAACGGGCATATCTCCGTCTTTCTCCCATCCGAAATACCCGGCGCACTGGGCTTCGAAGCGGAATACGCGCGTATCCAGCATTCCGGACACGCCGGCCTGCACGGCGTCGTTCTGACGGCCGTTGTCGGTCTGCCAGCAGAGGAATCCGCAACTGACGGCGCCCCGGAGTTCACGGGCGAATCCGTTGAACCGGAGAGAGTTGGCGATGGTCGCATCGAAGAAGTAGCCGGCGGCGTCGTAGTAGCGGGCTTCGTTGAAACTATTGCCCGAGGCGGTCTTGAGGCAGGCCCGGATGAGGATGTCGGGCCGCCATCCTTTCGCGCGCAGGACATGGATGTCCGTGCTGATATAGACATCCCCCGAATCGTGCCCTTTGCCGCCCTGCAGGAAATTACCCTGCAGGCGCCGGTACGCCGCCGTTTCCGGTCCGTATTGCCACCATTCCACGATAGGCATCCAGACATTCAGGGTGACCCTGTCGGTAAACAGCGGCAGCGAAAGGCGGAAGGACGGCCCGACGGTCAGATCCTCGCCCCAGGGCTTGCCCAGCCCCGCATAGAGGTCGGCGGACAGTTCGGCCGAAACGGCCAGGGCGGTCCGGCCATCGGGAATGAGCGGCACGGGGAAGGCGTTCGGCCCGAAATAGGCCGGAGCGACCTTGGACGGCACGCCCAGATCGGACTTTTCGATGGGTGTCTGGGCCCGTGCCGTCAAGGCGACGACGAGCAGGAGGACGACCGGGAACAGTCTGCGCATAAGAGGAACTTATTCCACACCCATCCGTTCGCGGGAGAGGACGGGATTGGCGTAGATGCCGAGGAAGATGTCCCGGAGATCCTGGCGGTTGAGCGTCGGCTCCACCTGATCGAGCTGCTTCTCGACGAAGACGATGAACTGCTCGACCTCTTCCGGCGTATATTTGTCCGTATACTTGAAGGTATGATGGGCAAGGTCGTAGGCGATGTAGTTGGTCTTCCAGAGGCGGTATCCCTCGATGACCCGCTTGTCGACGGCCTGCCTGATGGCCTGGTAGCGGTCGTTGCCGCCGCAGGTGGATGCCGCGACGATCTCCTCTTCCGTGAGCGGCTTGCCGATATTGAGGTGGATATGCCCTTTCTGCTGCTTGATGCCCAGCATGATGCTCTGCAGGTCCTCATTCTCGGTCTTGACGTATTTCTGCGTCCGGGAGATGAGAATCTCGCGTGCCTTGAGGATGTCGCAGGGCTCGTACTCGTAACTGATGCTGAGCGGGATGATGTTGAGTTCCATGAAGTTCTGCACGAAATCCTTCGTACCGCTCATGTCGAACATCTTCAGCAGGCCCTGCTCGGTGAGGTCGATGCCATCCTTGGTGCGGCCCTGCCGCTGGGCGATCCAGACCGAACTGCGGCCGGAAGTGATGGCGTCCCGGATGTATTTCGAGAGGATCTGCGAGGAGAGGTAGAGCTCCCTTGCGGAGATGCCGCGGATGACCTTGATCATCCGGTTGGAGCGGATCAGGTACTCGATGGTCCGGCTCTTGAGGAGGTTGTCGCCGACGCAGATTTCCGTCAGAGGAATGTTGTTGCGGTACAGGACCACCTGGGTGATGGCGGGGTCGAGGATGATGTCGCGGTGGTTGGACATCAGGAGGAATTTGCGGTCGGAGGGGATGTTGGCGATGCCGTCGTAGGAGAAATTGTGCGCGGAACGCGCCAGCACCCATTCCACCGCCTGGTTCATCACGAGTTTCTGGAATTCGTCGATGCTGTGCAGGTTCAGGAGGATATCCCTGAGATAGGTTTCCGGCTGCCGCGGGAAGATATACTTCGAAATCCACGGTACCGAGGGGTGATGCGCTACCTTGGCGAGGGCGGCTACGGCTTCCTCGTCGGAATAGGGGGCGATGTTTTCTAATTCGGCTTGTTCCATATCCGGTTAAGCTTTTTATTGTTTCAAATGTACGTCAAGTTGCGGGAACGGGAAAGCGATGCCCCGTGCTGGGAGCTCGGTGTAGATGCTTTCGTTCATCGCGAAGAGCACGTCCCAGTAGTTTTCGGCGCGGGCCCATACCCGGACGATGAATTCGACGGAGCTGTCTTTCATCGCGCGGAGGCCGACCATCGGATCGGCGGCCCCGGGGGTCGTGGCGTCGAGAATCCGCGGATCGGCCTTGAGGATGTCCAGGATGACTTCCCGGACGGTGGCCGCGTCGCTGCCGTAACTCACCGTCACCGTGGTCTCCACGCGACGGAGCGGGAGGGTGGTGATGTTGTTGATGACGCCGTTGGAGAGGGCGCCGTTGGGCAGGATGACGATCCGGTTGTCGGGCGTGGTGAGTTTGGTGGAGATGATGTTGATCTCAGTCACCTTGCCTGTGTGCCCCTGCGCCTCGATCATGTCGCCGGAGCGGAAGGGCTTGAATATGAGCAGCATGATGCCGCCGGCGAAATTCTGGACGGTGCCGCTCAGGGCCATGCCGATGGTGACGCCGCCGGCCGCCAGCAGGGCGGCGAGCGAGGTAGTGTTGATACCGAGGGTGCCGATCGTGAGTATGATCAGCAGGATCCAGAGCGTGACGCTTACGAGCGAGCCGACGAAAGTGATGATGACCGGCTCCGTCTTGCGGCGTTCGAAGCCCCGGCTCATCGCGCGTTTGATGAGTTTGATGACCCAGCCGCCGATGATGAAAAGGGCCAGGGCCGCCAGGACCTTCAGTCCGAAGTGGAGACCGTCCAGCAGCAGGGTATGCATCAGTTCCTGCGGAGGCGTAGATGTAATGGTGTCCATCAGCTGCCGTCCTTCCGCCTTGAGCGAATCCGGCTGTGACATCTTCTGCGCGAGCAGGGCGAGTGAGTCTTGCAGCACCATAGGCGTTTAGAATCCGAAAAGATGGTCGACCTGGGCGATGATCTCGTCCTCGGTGAGCGCGGGGCTCAGCACGAGGTCGGGCATCGCCATATAGTAACCGTGCGACTTGGCCATTTCTTCGCCGCCGCCGGTGACGTTGAGCATGATGATTTCATCCTTCTTCACGTCACCCGCCTTGACGGCCTGGTCGAGGGAGGCGACGGCCACGGCCGCGGCCGAATAGATGTCCACGCCTTCGAGCGCCTGGAAGCGGCGGGCCCAGAAGAGGAGTTCCTCGTTGGTGACTTTGTACATATCGCCTTTGCTGTCGACGAGGGCGTCGTAGAGGCCTCCGGCAAGGCTGTAAGGCGGCTTGCGGTTGGAGAGCACCTTGGCGTCGATCTCGGCGACTTTCCGGCGGGATTCTTCGGGGGTGATGGGGACGAGGGCGCGGCTGTGCTCCTTCCAGGAGTCGTACATCAGCGTGAACGGCGCGTTGACCGAGGGATAGAGACGGATTTTCTTGTCGCCGAAGCGGCCGTCGCGGATGAGGCGGAGATTGTTCTCCCAGACGGCGATGGTGCCGGTGCCGCTGCCGACGGCCTGGAAGTAGGCGTCGGGAAGCTGGCCGATGGTCTCGACGGCGGAGAGCAGCGTGGTGCCCATTCCGTCGCGGCGGGCGACGTTCTTGGCGCCGCCTTCCGCCAGGTAGCGCTCGCTCAGGCAGAGTTTCTCGCCGAGGGCGATGGCGTCGAAATAGTCGGAGCCGGCGGGCGTCGCGATGATCTTGACGCAGGGACGGAGCTTCTTCATGAACCAGAGGGCGCTCACGTTGTCCTTCGGGATGCAGACGACCAGCGGGATGTTGTTGTCGGAGCAGACCTGGGCGAAGGCGCGGGCCGTATTGCCGGCGGACTGCACGACGAGGATCTTGTCGGTCTTCTTGGGCAGACGGGCGCAGACGCTGTAGGCCTCGGTCGCTTTGAACGAGCAGGTGGGCACGAGGGCGCCCTTCTCCGGGAACCAGCCGGTAAACGTGATATAGAGATTCTTGAGCCCGAACTCTTTGGCGAGGCCTTCGCTCTTATAGGTGACGGGACCGTAAGCCCCTTTGAGCGCCCGTTTAACGGGCAGCCAGTTGGCGTAGCGGTAGAGGTCGTTCCGGTCGAGCGGTTCGAATTCCTTCGTCTCGTAGACGGCCCTGACCAGCGAGGGCTGCTCGCCGATCGGATCCGCCAGGGTCCATCCTTTGTCTTCGAAGACGCGGCCGCTGGCCACATCCATCAGTTTGTAAGAGGTGGGTTTCAGCTGTTTCATGGTATGAATCTATTTTCGCGTATAGACCAGGATCTCTCCTTCGTCGTCCCTGATGGACAGTTCTTTGTCGGTGAGGGAGACGATCGTCCCGGTTTCGCTCTCCTTGAGGGCGGATTTCACTTCCTTTCTGAGCTGCTCGCTGAATATCGTACTGATGAATTCGGGGGCGTTCTCGGTGGTGACGTCGATCTGCGGTTTGGCTTTCTTGTCCGGCGTGAGCGTCAGCTGGTCGCCCTTGCGGGTCCAGGTGCCGGGAACGGTGCCGTTTGCGGTAATCTTGATGTTCACGGGGTCGGTGCCGGAGGAGATGGTGACCGTAAAGGAGGCTGTGCGGGTGAAAGTGCTTTCTGTAAAGACCAGAAGGTCGGTGCCTTCCATCGTGGTCACGGCGCCGTCCTGCTGTTCTGTTTCGGAAAAGCGGGTGGTCCAGGTGCCGATGAGGGACTGTGCCGATGCGCCGATGGCGGCGGCGAGAAGCAGGGATCCGATAAGGAGAATACGTTTCATGACTACAGTGTGCTAGATGATTTCATAAATAAGCCAGCCCATATAGGCGCACCAGGCGGCGACGAGGACGGCGCCTTCCCAGCGGTCGAGGCTGTTTTTCTTTCCGGTAAAGAGGCTCAGCATCAGGAGCAGGACGCTGCCCAGGAGCGCGCCCGCGTCCACGAGGTCGATGCTGCCGAAGGAGATGGGCTGCACGAGGCCGGCGCATCCCAGGATCAGCAGCAGGTTGAAGATGTTGGAGCCGATGATGTTGCCGAGGGCGAGCTGCCCTCTTTTTTTGATGGCGGCGACGATGCAGGTCGCGAGTTCGGGCGCGGAGGTGCCGCCGGCCAGGATGGTGATGGCGATGAATTTGTCGCTCACACCGATTGCGTGTGCGATGTTGGTCGCGGAGTCGACGAAGAATTTGCCGCCGGCGATGAGTGCGGCAAGTCCGATGATGACAAACAGAATTGCCCTGAAGAGTTTCATTTCCTTGCCGGAGGCCTCTTCGTCCGTCTTCTCTCCCTTGGCGAAGGAATGCCACATGTAAAGGGCGAAAACGAGTAAAAGGACAGCGGCGTCGATGCGTCCCAGCAGATTGTCGCCGAAGTGCATAAGTGTAGCTGTCATTCCCAGTCCCAGCACAAGCAGGGAGGCCAGGATGTTGACCGGGATGTCTTTGCAGCGGGTGCCGGGGGAGATGGCGATGGGGAGGACGAGGGCCGTGACGCCGAGGATCAGCAGGGTGTTGAAGATGTTGGAACCCACGACGTTGCCGATCGCGACGTCGGCGTTGCCCTCGAAGGCGCCCACCAGGCTGACGACCAGTTCGGGGGCGGATGTGCCCATTCCGACGATCGTGAGGCCGATGACGAATTCGCTGACCTTGAAGCGGCGGGCGATGGCGGAGGCGCCGTCGACGAGCCAGTCGGCCCCGAAGATGATCGCCGCCAGGCTTATAAGGAGGATGAGAACCTGCAACCAGATCATAGTCCGCGTCGTTTTAGGGCGCAGACGTTCTCGACGTGCTGCGTGTGGGGGAACATGTCGACCGGCTGGACGGCCGTGATCTCATAGTCGCGGCAGAGGATCGCGAGGTCGCGGGCCTGCGAGGCCGGATTGCAGCTCACATAGACCATCCGGTCCGGAGCCGCGTCGAGGATGACCTTGGCCACGTCGGGATGGATGCCGGCACGGGGCGGGTCGAGGATGATGACGTCCGGACGGCCGTGCTCCGCGATAAACCGCCCGTTCAGGACATCTTTCATATCGCCGGCGAAGAATTCGCAGTTGGTGATGCCGTTGGCGGCGGCGTTGGCCCGGGCGTCCTCGATGGCCTCCGGAACATATTCTATTCCAATGACTTTGGCGGCCTTCCGCGAGACGAACTGGGCGATGGTGCCGGTGCCGGTGTAGAGGTCGTAGACGGTCTCCGTGCCCGTGAGGGCGGCGAACTCCCGCGCGACGCCGTAGAGGCGCTCCGCCTGGAGGGTGTTGGTCTGGTAGAAGGACTTGGGACCGATCCGGAAGCGGAGCCCTTCCATCTCCTCGTAGATGGCGTCCTGGCCTTTGTAAAGGATGCAGTCCTGGTCGGAGATGGAGTCGTTGACCTTGCGGTTGATGATGTAGTAGAGCGAGACGATCTCGTGGAATTGATCCGAGAGGGCGTCCAGCAGGGCTTCCCGGAGGGGCTGATCCTCGTAGCCGAAGCAGAGGATGAGCATCACCCCGCCTTGCTCGGTGGACCGGACGAAAACGCCCCGGAACCAGCCGGTATTTTCGCGGATATCGTAGAAGGAGGCGCCATGCTCGATGCAGAAACGCTTGATAAAGAGGCGGATGGCGTTGCTCGGCTCTTTCTGGAGGCGGCACTGTTTAATGTCCAGCACCTTGTCGAAGAATTTGCCGACGTGGAAGCCGAGGCCGGGCCGGTCTTCCGGGGGAATGGCCTCCGGGTCCTCCCCGGTGAGAATCCATCTCTTGGCCGAAGCGGAATACTCGAGTTTGTTGCGGTACTCGTAGATGCGTTCGGAGGGAAGTGTCGGGCGGATTTCGGGGACATTCAGGTGGCCGATGCGGACGAGCTGGTCCTCGACCTGCTGCCGCTTGGCCGCGAGCTGCATCGCGTAGGGGAGGGGCTGCCACTTGCAGCCGCCGCAGACCCCGAAATGCGGGCAGGCCGGCTCCTGCCGCTCGGGCGAGGGCCTGACTATCCGCTCGATGCGGCCTTCCATATAATTCTTTTTCTTGCGGAAAACCCGGATGTCGACGACATCTCCCGGCACGGCGAAGGGAACGAAAACGACCATCCCGTCCACGTGCGCGAGGGCGTTTCCCTCCGCTGCAACGGCCTCGACCGTCACGCCCTCCAGCAGTATGTCCACCTTCTTCCTTGACATAATTAATCCAACAAAGATAACTTATTTTTTGCTATTCTGCAATAAGGATGGCCGATCGGGCCGGCCATGGCGGAAATGTGGTGGAATTCACCACAAAGAATTCAGAAATACCGAGTAAATTTGTAATGTTATGCAAATCAAACGTCTATGAAGATTCTTCGAAACTGGCTTCTGACTGTGCCGCTGCTTCTGGCGGGGCTTTCCCTGCATGCGCAGAAGGGTCTGCCCGCCGCGTTTACCGGGCGGCAGGACGTGCTTCCCAACGCGCCCGTCTGGCACGGGCCGGATCTGTATGTAAATCCTTTCCCCGGCGGTCAGAACCGGGAATATGTCATCCTGCGCGACTCCACCGGCCTCGGCGGCATCTGGGATAATGAGGCCCGGGCCTGGTGTCTCCGGCCGACCCCGTGCGAGTCGATGACCTTCGCCGCGCCGGATATGCTCTGCATCCGCTCCAAGGAGGGGCGATTCGGTGTGTTCTGCGATGAGGCGATGTACGATATCCTCGACGCCGGCGTCATCCCGCCGCTGATGTTCGAGGAGGCGCGCTACCAGATCAGCCGAAGCACCGGCAAGATCAATAATCTCATGGTGGCTGTCGGCGGCAAATGGGGCGTCATCGGGGCGGACGGATACTTCCTCGTCCCGACCCGTTATGATTCGCCGCAGGCGGCCTCGGATGCGATGGCGGAGCGGAGCAAATATATCAAGCCGACCGGGATGGCGGATTACGACTTCCTGATGCAGACCATCGCGAAACTGGAGGATACCGGAATGCATTCCGACTGGACTTACCAGGATCCGGTGACCCACGTGCTCTGGTTTACGCTGAAGGAACTGCCTTGGTCGGGACCGTATTATTTTGTGCCGGAGACGGATCCTAAGGATGTCGCTCAGGCGCTGTCAGAGGGAATCACCTTGTCTCCGATTCTCTGTGTGTCCGACGGCCTTGTGACAGTAGCAGAAGCCGATTGTGCTTACGGCGATGTTGTCTTCGCGGAGGAAATTCGACCGATCTGGTGGATGGGCGAGGGGTTTCTCTGCCTTCCGCTTAACGACTGCGTGATTAAGTGTGCGAAGGAAGGAGAGCGCATCGCCCTCGGCAAGAAGATGGTTTTCTACGGTATCAAAAGCCCGTTCGGCTCCTACCACTTGGGCTATATCTTCAAGGGCGGCAGTGAATTCCTTAATGGCATATTCATCCTTAGGACCAACGGGGATGAGGTTGCTGGCGAAAGATATGGCTGGTACATGGATTTGGGCCCGAATCCTTACCTTGGTCTGGATTTCATCCATGAGGAATATGTCCGCAATGGAGGCGACTGCGGGACGGCCGAAGAGCAGATCGAGTGGTTCAACAGCCGAAGCAGAGGCTTCCGCATGGAGGAGTTCTTCTACATCGCCTTCTATGACAATGAGAGAAAATCCCTGGTCCTCACTTTCGATGATCTGGGCCTTCCGGCAATGTATCTTCCTATGACGGCCGCTCAGGCGAAGCAGGTGGAGCGTGAAGGCGGGATCTACGACAGGGGGGACTGGGTGTTTTTAGCGACCCCGTATCTCGACGAGGACAGGGAGATCCAATACAAAGACATCTATTTGAAGACCCCTGAAGGCAGGGAATTCGGAAAATTCGTACCTAGATAGTAAGTCATTATGAAAAAGATATTCATCCTTCTTGTTTTGATGCTCTCAGCCTTTGCCGCGCAGGGCCAGAGCGCGCTCCGGCAGCTGGAGTCCATGGCCGGACGGTCGATCAGCAGCTTTAGTGTTCCGGATCCCGGTCCGCCTATGCTGGTGGAACGCGATTCCGATTCGTACAGCAGCAGTTCGTCCAGTTCCAGCTACAGTTCCAGCAGTTACACATCCTCGTACTACGAACTTGGGTCTGTGCTCGCTGACGGCCTGTTCAACTGGATTGACAGCCTCATCGAAAGGGCCCGGGAAAACCGCGCGCGCAAGCAGGCACTCAAGGCGCAGGGGGCTTCCTCCCGTTCCAACGCCACCAAATACACCCGGACCAGCAATTACAAACTCAAGGACGTCAAACCCATTAACGCCGGGAAGACCCTGAAGGTCGAAAGCGGGGCGGTGGGGGATTGTTCGGTTTATGCCAAGTACGACCAGAAGGGCAATCCCAAGTATGGCATCAAGGACGCCGCCGGGAAGAAATGGGTTTACAAGCCTGTCTCCGAGGGGATCAAGATCGTCGGCCTGCACGGCGCTACGGTCACCCGCGACGGCAAGACCGGCATCGTCGACCCCGTCACCGGGAAGGTGGTCGAGGCGCTCGACTACGACAAATACCGCGCATTCTGCTATCCGGACAGTCCCTCCAATATGGTGATTGCCCTCGGGAAGACCGCCCCGGACGGGCAGGAGGCCTGGCAGATGTTCCACCCGGATGCGGACGGCAACTATGTTTCGGACGGCAAGACCTACTCTCGGGTCAACTTCTTTGAGGACGGTACCGGTCAGAAGATTATGTACCAGGAGCAGGGCGGTAAGGTCGGCCTCCTCAACGGAAAAGGGGAGCGCATCCTCCCGCCGGTCTTCGACGATCTTTCCAGTATCAATTATACCGTCGACAACGTGGCCTATTATCAGGCGAGCGTCAAGACGGATAGCGGGGCGTCGCTCAAGGGCATCGTGGACGAGACCGGACGCAGCATCATTCCGTGCAGCTTCGACAAAGTGGACACCAAGTCCTTCGGATCCTACGGCATCAAGGTGGAGAGCGAGGGTAAGCAGGGCGTCTACGATGTGGATGGGTATCCCATTCTGCCGGCTGGCTTTGACAAGGTGGAACTCGACCATTTCTACGACGGGCAGAAGCACCGTGCCTTCTACCGCGGCTATACAACCGACGCCCATGGCAAGCAGATCAGCATCCTTACCGATACGAATGGCCGTCCGCTCACGGAGTTCGTCTCCGGGACGGCTTCTGCCGACTTGATCAAGGACCAGGCGGCGGATCTGATGGAGTATCGGATTTAAGTCATGATAAAAGTCAAGTAATATGAAACGCCTGCTCATACTCATTCTCTCACTCTCGCTCGGGCTGAGCGTTGCGGCCCAGACAACCGGACAGAAAATTACCTTGTACATTGACGGTGTGCCCTTTGAACTCACCTGGGTCGAAAGCGGCTCAGTCACCGTGCCTGCACACACGGGCTACCGGACACTCTCTTGGGACACGGTAAAGCAGCAGTACTGGATTGATACGAAAGGAAAGCCCGAAAATCCGCCTCTGCCCAAAGTAACCAGGGAGGTGAAGGGATTCTGGATCAGCCAGCGACTGACCAAAGCGCAGGTGGCCCTTTACAACGACAAAGTGGCGCCGTCGGCCGATGTCTACAAGGAGCGGAATTTCCTCAACGAGGACAAGAAGAGTGCCTTCTTCTGCATTCGTTTTTTTGCCGATGCAAGCGGTTTGCCATTGAATATGCCGCTTAGGGAGGAGTGGCTTTATGCCCGGGGTGTGGGTGCCCTGCCAGATGTGGAAGAGGATGTCCCGGAAGGTATAGTCGGATGGCGGTTTACAAAGTTGAATGGGAAGGATGTTTATTATCCCATCTACAATGCGGCTGATCTGGACTGGCCCGCGCAAGTTATCACCTATAAAGAGCGGGATGCAAGCGGGAAACTCACGAATAACTTAAAAGGAAAGTGGAAGGATTACAGGCTTTGGACTGCTTCCGAGGCGTATGCTTCCTACAATGGCCGTCACGACTGCACGACCCGCTTCATCGTCCGCGACCTTCCGGCCGGATTTGGCGGTGGCTATGTTTATGGCATTGTCCAGTCCGCCGGGAAGTACGGCTATTGGTGCAACAACAGGCTGGAGATTGACTGCGAATACGATGAGATTCAAAGCAGATCCACTTATCCCAATGGTTTGTTCTTGCGAAAGGGGAGCAAATGGGGCTTTTACTCTTTCGGCTCGAGAAAACTGGTTCCAGCCGTTTATGACCTACTGAAAATCGTGAAAGTTGACGACGCGAAAGCAAAACCGTACTTCAATGGAACCGGTTTCGAATTTATAAAGGAGGGGAGGCGTGGTTTCATGGCACTGGATGGCAGGGTGATTATGCCCGCCTGCCTGCGAAGGGCGGATCTGGGGATGAATGTCTGGCTCCGCTATGTGGGGACCGCCTCCTATGATTACGCCTATGAAAAGAAGGCAGAGGCTCTTCGGAGCGTACGGGGCGAATTCGAGAAGACGGCCGATTTCAATGCCCGTCAGAAAGATCCTGCCTTGCAGGAGGCCTATGTTAAGGAACACATGCAGGGCTTCGAGCGCGAATACCTGAAAGGTGTTATCACGCAGACCCTTAAGGACAACAAGGACGTAATCGACCTTCGCTGGTGGGCTTATCAGGCCGATGAAGAGTTCTATGCCTTCTATTCCGCAATGACTCCATACGGCTTCTACAAGATTCACGTTCCCATTGCGGAGGCTGCCGCCTTCAAGGAATTCACGGAAAAGGCCGACAGTAAGGCGCTGCTGAAAACCTGCTATCTCTGTGTATGCAACGGTACTCAGCAGATTGCCCGCATAACCTTCACCCTGCCGGACGGAAAAGTGTATGAATACGTGAACCCGGACGTAACCCCGGATACCCACGTCTATCCCTTCACGGAACTCTCGTCCTGGGCGGATTAGGAAGAATTCAGGATCTAAAAATCAGCACCCAGGACGGCTTCTTTGGAGGAATAGTTTTTGGCGGTCTCTTCGGTGAGGTAGCAACCATAGCTGTTGTGACCGTAGATGTCATTGCCGTCCTTGTCCTTGCTGCCGTATTCCTTCCAGCCGTAGGTCGCATTCGGCATCGAGGGATTCGGGCGGGGATTGTTGTACCAGCCCTGGCTGTGGATGACGGGGTACATCGTGCAGCCGATGAAGGTGACGTTGTCGTAGTAATTCGTGTCGCCGCCGGAGCGGGCGAGATACGTCTTGCCATACGGGGCGTCATCCCCCGCAGTGAGTTGGCAGTTCAGGAAGACGAAGCCTTTGTCATTCTGACCCTGGATGCGGGCCTGGACGATGTAACCGGCCTCGAGCGAACAGATTTCGCAATCCTCGAACAGGCAGGCCTTGGGATAACCCCAGATGTAGTCGCAGTGGCCGGCGATTAGGGATTTGTGCACGTATACAAGCCCCTTGCAGAGGAAGGTGTCCTGGAAGGACCAGAGCTCGCAGTCCTCGATGGTAAGTTTGTGGGCGTTGCTGCCGCTGTTGAAGTAAATGGTTTCGGCCTGCCCCTTGAGTTCGCCGAAGGTATTCCTGATGGTCAACTTTTCGAGGGTGAGGTTGTTGCAGTTCTCCACAAGGAAGAGCCCGCGGCCGCCGGAAGCGCCGATGGCCTGTCCCAGAACCGGCTTGCTGGTGGAAGCGCTGCCACTGCCGCTTTCGTAGCTCTCGTTATTGGCGTATGCGATGACGGCATATGTGCGGAGGATGCCGGATCCCTTGACCGTTACATTGTCTTTGTCACGCAGATAGAGCATATCCGTATAGGTGCCGGGAGTTACCTGGATGGTTATGGCTGTTGATTTTCCGAGCGTGGAGGCATAGTTCAAAGCTCCTCCGACAGTGCAGAAATCTTGTTTGCCATTTTGGGCGACGATGAGATCCGGCATAATTGTGCTTCCCGGTTTCTTCTTTGTCTTGAAAGTCGTTTCCCAGGCCTCGGTCTGCCCTTCGGTGACGCTGGCCTCCACGGTCACCTTATACTCGGTGTCGAATGTGAGTACGCCGGTATGCAGCCTGATCTCCAGCCCGTTGTCCGTCGCCCGCAGGGGAGTGTAGTGCACGACCCGGTAGCGCCCGCCGGACGTGAGGACGTCGTGGAAAGTGTTGAGTTTCGTATCCTTGGTGATCTGCTCCTTCGGAATCATCTGTCCGTCGTCCCGAATGGTAACGGTGGCGAGGTCTTCGAGGTCAATCATATCCACCTGCGAGCCATCATCGGTCTTCGTGACGATGATTTTGCCGGCCGTCCCCAGCGTGGGCTTGCCGCTGGTCGGCATCAGGATGGGCGCATCGACGCATACGGAGTTGTCCACAGGCTTAAAGGGATTCAACGGGTCATCGTCCCCGGAAGGGTTCGAGGGGGTCTTGTGACAGGCGGTCGCCAGCAGCGCAAAGGCCGCCAGATAGGGGAGTACCAGTAGTTTTCGGACGAGCGTGGAGTAGATCATAATATGTTGATTTTCAATTATTTCCTTGTTTTTGTGCCCCGGCTTTTGAGGGGTACGAAAAGTATCATTTGGCTCAGTATCAATGAGTTAAAATGAACGTCTGCGTAGGGAATAGCGTCTTCCAAACTTTCAAATATAGCAAAAATCTTTGAGATTTAGACTGGTTTGACTCCAAGAATAGGGTTTGAGAAACTTCCGGTGCTTCGCACCTCCATCCCTCCCACAAGTCTGCGACTTGCGGGCCCCTCCCGTTCACGAGGCCACGGGCGGCCACGGTTTTCAAACCCTATTCTTTGCGTCAAACCAGTTTGTCCAAAGAAAAAATGCTCGGGAAAATATAGGGAATGTGAGATTTTTTGCCTATATTTGTATTTGGTTGATAAAGAATCAGTTATGCGTAGATTTATTTGGATTTTAATGACAGTTCTGGCGATGGCGTCCTGTGCGGCGGCGTATGCCGACGGGCAGCCGCTTTCCGGCGAAAAATCCGCCGGTCAGGCGTGGCTGGAGCGGCAGGATTCCGCGACCCGGGCGATGCTCGAAATGTATGGCGCCACGGAAGAATACCTGGCGATGCAGGCGCAGATGGATGACATCGTAGCGCAGCAGGAACGTACCGAGCAGAAGCGTAAGACGCAGAATCTGCTTATCATCGCGCTCTCGCTGATTATTGCCCTTATCCCGACAGTTGCCGTCATCCGGATGGCCGTTCAGGGGAAATTCCGCAATCCGACCGCCGGTGGGATTCTCAGGGCCGTCCTGATTCTGCTTGCCGGAGGCGTGGTCTTATTTGCGCTGAATTACGGCTGGTTCTACCTCCGCGCCAATTATGGCCAGGAAATGAACAAGGTTCTCGCCGGCCTGATCGTCGTCGGGCTGGTGGTGCTGGCAATCGTTATGATGCGGAAGGACAAGCCGGAGAAGAAAGATTCCGGGTCAAGCCCGGAATGACAGTAAGTGAGCCCGGAAAGACGGTAAGTGAGCCCGGAAAGACGAAAGGGGAGTCTGGGAATAAACGGCGAGTGTGGTACATCGTGCCGTCCGAGAAGGTGTGCCGTAAAATGTATCTTATTGATTGACAGTGTTTTACATAAATTAGGGTGCTCCAAAACGAGCACCCTAATTTGTGTAACTACTTGAATATAAGCGATTTACATTTTACACCCCCACGTCTGTCGCAAGGCCAGGCTCCAAATCGTTCGCCGAGAAGAGAAGATGGCTTCGTAAAACAGCCTCAGAAGGCGTACGCCAGGCCGATGCCGTAGTCCGTAGCGCCGAACCGCAGTTCAGGGGAATACGTCAGGTTCAGGTTGTAATTCCTGATGGCTTGCTTGATCTTCACGGAGCCCGGGATGCTGACAGCGAGACCGATGGCCACGAGGCCCAGGCCAGCGAAGCAGGCGATCTCAGCGTTCTTGAAAGCCCTGGATCCGTCACCGGATGTGGGGCCGCCGGCCAGTTTCCAGCCGATCATATATCCCAGGCCATAGCCGAAGGGAACCGCTCCGAGACCCGCGATAATTCCGCCGGCAAGATCCATTGCCTTGCCGCTCTTAAAGGATGCGAGTTCTTCGGGCGAGAAATAATGGTCCCAGAGTTCGCGTTCGATAGTCTGGCCGCCGACCGAGATTTTGCCGCTCCAAACATTATATGTCATCACGCCTTGCGGCAAGAGCGAGGACGTGTTTGCCTGACCCTGTGAATGTAAATCCAGATTCTCCTGGGCAAACAGAAAAGCAGGCGGCAACAGGCAGAATATCAGAAAAACGATTCTTTTCATATTTTGTTATACAATTTATATTATGTTAAGTTGTGTATAGGGGATTTTACTCCCCTGCGGCGAGCCAGGCGTCAAGGTGCTCTTTGTCTGTATGCTCATAGACAAGTGATGTTGTAACAGTAATGGGAAGTTCGTTGAGCCACGCAAAGAAATAGTTTTTGTCGATCGGACAAGGGACGCCGCTGATGACGACCAGGTCCTCTGCATCCACTTTGCCGTCTCCGTTATTGTCCTGCGGATCCCCGTCCCCGCTGCGTATGAAGTCCAGAACCGTTGTCCCGATCAGATAGACCGGCCCGTCTCCGGAAATATTGGATACCATATACACAGACTCCTGATCTGCGTCCGGATCGAAGGTAAAAGCGACTGCGGGAGAGAATTTGAGCGACTTGTAAGGACCCGCCTTATGGTCCAAATAAGGAACAAATTTTTTCCCGTTGATCACGATATACCTTTGTGTATTGGCTTCCGTCATCGAAATTTGCGGTCCTTTATGTTCGGTTTTCCCGTCATAAGTGAGAATTTCGACGATAGCCGCTTTCATATACAGGTATCCGTCTAAACGGTGGATATCATCGTAATTACAGCCTGTAAGCGTTATCAGAATCGTGGCAAAAAGAGGAAGTATGCATCTTTTCATAGACGTGGTATTATAGGAAAGTTTGAATTATTGCGACTGGTAATTGATGGTCTGGAAGGGATCGCTCACGGTGCACGATGCTGATAGGACTGCGCAGGCGCCGAAGAAGCCCATTACGTCGCCGTCGCCCGTGAGGTTGGTCGGCGGATTCGCCGGCTGCGAGGACATCAGCGGCATGTTGCTGGTACCGCCGCCGTCGCCCTGGATTTTGGCGATGAAACTGTAGTATTCGCGACTCAGGATGTAGACGTCGGCCGTGAGTACGTCGCCCTCTTCGAGGAATTTGGCGCTCTCGCCGTATTTTTTGTAATTTTCGTTCGTCTGAAGCAGAAGACCCACCGGGAACGCCTCAATGCGTTTGCCGTTGAAATATTTGTCTTCCATCATCAGACTGGATCCGATCGGCTGGCGGTGACCGTTGACTCCGAGGCGGACAAGATAGATTCCGTCGACGGCCGCATAGTCGCGGCCCCACATCAGGACTGTCCAGAGGCTGTCCATTTTCTGCTGGGTTTTGCCGTTGTAGGAATAGTCGATTTTCTCGAGATTGCAGGCGATATCCGGGAGCCGGGCCTCGGCGCCGTATTGGTGCGGCTCTCCGTCGACCGTAGCCCGTACGGACAGGCTGTAATTGCGTCCGGAACGGGCGTAGAACCCCTCGGGAGCCCGATAAACGCCCGTATTCTCCTGTTCTTCAAACAGATAGTCGGTCGTGCCGTCGCTCACGACGACCTCCGCCTCGCCTACCGCCGGAACCTCGGTGATTGCGGACATGTAAGGAACTGAAACAGAGAGTTTTACGTATTGTTCCAGGGTGGGCTGGTCGGTAATCAGGCCCTCGACGACGAGATAGGTCCTGTCCATCTCCCGCGTATGCACCTTGATGGGCTCCGAGCAGGAAACCATCGCCCCGAGCAGCAGCGTAACGCATTCGAATACAAGCACTCCCCTTCTCATTTTCCCTAAAATTTAAGACTGTATGCGATCGACGGAACGACGCTGAAAAGATAAACTTTCCGCGTCTCCGGATCGGGTTTGGACATATCCGTGCTGAAGGCGATGGCCCACGCGTTGTGACGTCCGTATACATTGTACAGCGACAGGTTCCACTCCCCTCCCCATCGCTTGCCTTCGACCCGTTTCCTGCCCCTGTAAGTCAGCGAGAGATCCATCCGGTGATAGTGCGGCATCGTGTCCTCGTTGCGGGTCGAATAGATGCTGTGATACTCCCCTTCATAGTAATACCTGCCCACCGGGAAGGTAGTCGGCGCCCCGCTGTAGAACACCCAGGTGGCGGATGCGGTAAGCCGCGGGATGATGTCGTAGTTGAAGAGGATGTTGACGGCGTGCTCGTGGTTGAGCGGCGAACGGTAGCGCTTGCCCCCGTTGATCTCGGGAATGTCGTACCACGACTGCGACCAGGTGTAGGCCACCCAGCCGCTCCATTTGTCGAATTCGTACTTGAGCATCACCTCGGTGCCGTACGAGATGGATTTCCCGAACCGGAGGGCGCCCTCGCGGTCGGCGCTGTCGATGATGAAACCGGGATCGTCCTTGTAGTCCATCGTGTTGCGGTTGAAGCGCGCGAAGGCCTCGCAGGAAAGTTCGAGCGCCTGCGAGAGGAAAAGAGCGTTGACACCGGTGGCGACCTGGTTGGATATCTGCGGCCTGACGTTGGGAGACACGGTGAACCACGTGTCGATCGGGTTGCCCGAAACCGAGGTCGGCACCTGCTGGATGTACTGGTAGGTACGGGCATAGGAGGCCTTGAGCATCACGTTCGGAGTCCCGGCCGGCACGGAGAGCGAGATGCGCGGCTCCCAGCCCCAGTTGCTCTTGATCTTGCGGCCGGAAGCGAACATTTTCTTCTCGACGAGCTCGTGCGTCTCCGGATCGTAGTAGCGCTGCTCCGCCTGCCCGAAGGTGGTGAAATTCGACATCCGGATGCCGTAGCGGGCCGTGACCGGGCCGATCTTCTGCTCGTTCTGCACATAGAGCGCGCTCTCGAGGCCGTAGGTCTCGCCCAGCCGGAGCGGGCTGACGACGGAGTTCGACTCCCGCGGGATCATATTCCCGGGATGGAGGGTGATGTGGGACACCTGCAGGCCGAACTGGAGTTTGCTGCGGGCCCAGGGAGTCCAGGTCAGGTAGGCCTTGCCGCCCCGCTCGAAGAGCTTGATGTTGTAGTCGAAGGAGGCGTTGTTCAGTTCCGCGCCGACGTTGCTGTCGTATCGGGTCGAATAGAGAATCACGTTCGAGGACACCTTCGGCGAGAAGACGTGGTGGTGCCGCAGGGATACGACGTTGTTGCGGTAACCCATTTTCATCTCGTCCAGATCGAATTCGGGCATCGCCATCTTGAAGACGTCCTGGCCGCTGAAGACGCTCAGGTAGAGCCGGTCTTTCTCCCCCGCCACCCAGCTGAGCTTGCCGTTGACGTCGTAGAAGAACATCCGGGATTTTTTCGGGATGCGCTTGAACAGCGGGAAGAAGAGGTCCAGGTAGGTGCGCCGCGCGCTGATCATCCAGGAGAGGCGCGTGTTGGGAATCGGCCCTTCCAGCATGATCTTGGAGGTGATGAGGCCGATGGAGAGGTTGCCGTGCAGTTCCTTGGAATTGCCGTCCCGGGTGCTGACGTCCAGCACCGAGGCCAGCCGTCCGCCGAACTGGGCCGGAAAGTCGCCCTTGTAGAGGTCGGCGCTTTTGACGGCGTCGCCGTTGAACATCGAGAAGAATCCGAGGAAGTGCCCCGTATTGTAGAGCGGAGCGCCGTCCAGGAGGACGAGGTTCTGGTCGATGCCGCCGCCGCGGACGCTGAATCCGGTGGACGCCTCGCTCGGGGTCTGTACCCCGGGCATCATCTGGATGACGCGGATGACGTCGGGCTCCCCCATCAGCACCGGCATCCGCTTCACGAGGCCGGCGTCGACCGTCGCCTTGCCCAGCTGGGGAAGGGCGATGATCTCCTGCTTGCTGCGTGAGAAAACCTTGGATGCGCGGAGCTCGTTCCGGGATTCGGCGAGGAGGAAATCGCGTTTGACGTTGCCTTGAAGCGTTACTTGCAGTGAATCGGTCTTATATCCTGCGTATGAGCATAGAACGGTGTACTCCCCTTCCGGGGCCTGCAGGGTGTACCAGCCGAATTCGTTGGCGCTGACGCCGATCTTTCTGTCGGCGGTAAAGACAACGGCGCCGATGAGCGGATCGCCGCTCGAGGCATCCTTCACATAGCCCGACAACGTTGCCCTTGTCTGGCCCGCAAGCGGGATCCAGGCGGAGAGCAACGCTGTCGATACAAGTGTGAGGAGCCTTCTTACCAACCGAGGATTTTCTTGAAGTCGTAGAGGGCGGGATCGGCCACGATCTTCTCGGCGGCCTCATAGTCCGCGGGGGTGATGTAGTGGCAGATGTGGCTGTAGTAATTCTGCGAGGTGCCGCCGTCGATATTGACGCGGCGCGGCGGAATCTTGCCTTCCGCGTTCTGGAGATCCTTCAGATAGAGCGGATGGGCGGTGCCGTCGGCATCGATGAAGACCATGCAGCCGGTCTCCCCCGCCTTGAACAGTTCGTAGACGCCCATGGCGAGCTCGGAGCAGTAGGTCAGGTCGAAGGCGATGGGATCCTGGCAGCGGACATCGTAGCCGATTTCCACCGGACGGGTCTTCACCTTCATTCCGATCTTCTTGAATTCCTTCTCGAGGATGTCATTGAACAGGACGGCCTTGGAGATCTTGCCGAGCTCGGGATGTCCGTGCTCGTCGTAGGTCATCGATACGCCGGCCGCCTTGATCTCTTCCGGATCGAGGTCGTGGAAGACGCCCTCGGCGACGACGATGGTGCCGTAAGGGATGCCGAGGAGCTTGCGCTTGAGGATGGCGGAGAGGGCCAGGCGGACGATCTTGTCGAGCGAGATGCCGGTCTTGTTGAACATCTCGGGGATGATGGTCATCGGGCAGTGCGTGGCTTCGCCGATGCCGAGGGCGAGATGCCCTGCGGAGCGGCCCATTGCGCTGATGATGAGCCAGTTGCCGCTTGTACGCGCGTCCTCATAGACGGTTCTGGCGAGATGCGCGCCCTCGTCCTTGGCGCTGTTGAAGCCGAAGGTCGGGGTGTTGTTGGGGAGCGGCAGGTCGTTGTCGATGGTCTTGGGGACGTGGATGTTGCGGATGGGATAGTGCTTCGCCTCGAGGAATTTGGCGATCCGGTTGGCCGTGGATGCGGTGTCGTCGCCGCCGACGGTCACGAGGAGTTTGATGGCGTTGTCCTGGAAGAGTCCGAGGTTGAAGTTTTCCTCGAAATCCTTGTCGGTGGGTTTGAACCGGCTCATCTGGAGGTAGGAGCCGCCCCTGTTGAAGTAGGCGTCTGCCTTGAAGAAGTCGATGTCCTCGGTCCGGGGGGTCTTGCTGAAAAGTCCGCTGTAACCGCCGTGAAGGCCGATGACGCGATACCCGTTCGAAAGGAAAGTCTTGGCGACCGACATGACGACGGTGTTCATACCCGGAGCCGGGCCCCCGCCGCAGAGAATAATGATGGAGTCTTTCATACTATTTGAATTAATTTTTATGTCGTTTCCAATTTGCAAATATAGCGATTTTCTTTGGAAGAAGGCTAAAAAATCAGGGGTATCAGTGGATAAAACCGTGGCCGCCCGTGGCCTCGTGAACGGGAGGGGCCCGCAAGTCGCAGACTTGTGGGAGGGATGGAGGAGCGAAGCTCCGGAAGTTTTAGGAACTGATACCCCTGATTTTTTTTATTCGCCGATTTTTCGTATTTTTGCGAGATACTATGCGCACGCGTATATATGGATAAAATTCAGGCAGAGAAACGGATCATGGAACTGAAGGCTGTGCTTTGGGAGAACAGCCGGCGGTATTATGTCGAGAATGCACCCGTTATCAGCGACTTCGAGTACGACCACCTGATGAAGGAACTCGAGGCCCTGGAGGCGGAGTGGCCGGAATTCCTCACGCCCGACTCCCCCACCCAGCGGGTCGGCAGCGACATTACGCGCGGATTTGCGCAGTTCCCTCATAAGTATCCGATGCTCTCGCTCGGCAATACCTACAACATCTCCGAGATCGAGGAATTCGCCGACCGGGCCTCCAGGACCCTGGGGGGCGGGTTCACCTATTGCTGCGAACTCAAGTTCGACGGCACCGCCATCTGCCTCACCTACCGCCACGGCATGCTGTACCGCGCCCTGACGCGGGGTGACGGGGTGGTCGGCGACGATGTCACGGTCAACGCCCGGCAGATTCCGTCCATTCCCCAGAAACTATCCGGGGCGGGGTGGCCCGAGGAATTCGAGATCCGCGGCGAGATCCTGATGCCCTACGAGGCCTTCGACCGGCTCAACGCCGAGCGCGAGGATGCCGGCGAAATGCCTTTCGCCAACCCGCGCAACGCAGCATCCGGCTCCCTCAAGCTGCAGGATCCCGCAGAAGTTTCGCATCGCGGACTCATCTGCACCCTGTACCATATTCCCGGCGACGGACTCGGCGCCGCGACCCACGACGAGGCTCTTCGAAAGGCCGCTTCCTGGGGGCTCCCCGTCTCCGACAAGCGTCGTCTCTGCAAGGACATCGACGGCATCGAGGCCTTCATCTCCGAGTGGGACGAGGCCCGTCATGCACTCCCCTTCGCCACCGACGGCATCGTCATCAAGATCAACGAAATCGCCTCCCAGCTCGCCCTTGGCTACACGTCCAAGTTCCCGCGCTGGGCGGTCGCCTATAAATTCAAGGCCGAACAGGCCCTCACCCGGCTCCTGAGCATCTCCTACCAGGTCGGCCGGACCGGCGCCGTCACCCCGGTGGCCAACCTCGATCCCGTGCAGCTGGCCGGGACGACGGTGATGCGCGCCACCCTCAACAACGAAGACTTCATCCGCGAACTCGATATCCGCATCGGCGATATGCTCTATGTGGAGAAAGGCGGCGAGATCATCCCGAAGATCACCGGCGTGGAAGAATCCGCCCGGGAGTCCGGGACGGAGATCCCGCCTTTCCCGAAGGTCTGTCCCGACTGCGGCACTCCCCTGGTGAAGCCGGAGGGAGAGGCCCGCTGGTTCTGCCCGAACCAGGACGGCTGCCCCTCGCAGATCAAGGGGAAACTCATCCACTTCTGCGGCCGCAAGGCGATGGATATCCTCGCGGGCGACGCGACGGTCGACCAGCTTTTCAATCTCGGTCTCGTGCGTACGCCGGCGGACTTCTACGACCTCAAAAAATATCAGCTCGTATCGCTGGAGGGCTGGAAAGACCGCGCCGCGGAGCGCTTCCTGGAATCGCTGGAGGCCTCCAGAAAGGTTACTTTCGACCACGTTCTCTTCGCCCTCGGCATCCGCTATGTCGGCGAGACGACGGCCCGGGAGATCGCCCGGCACTTCGGGACGGTCGACGCCATCGCCGCCGCCGGCAAGGAGCAGCTGCTGGAAGTGAGCGACGTAGGAGAGGTCATCGCCGAGAGCGTGTATCAGTATTTCCGGAACGAGGAGCATCTCCGGGATGTGGAGCGGCTCCGGGCCGCCGGACTGCAACTGGAGATGGCCGCCGCCGAGGAACCCGCATCTGACGCCCTTCAGGGCAAGACGATCGTCGTCAGCGGCAATTTCTCCATCTCCCGCGAAGCGATGAAGGCGCTCATCGAGCGGCACGGCGGACGCCCCGGCGGCTCCGTCAGCGGCAAGACCGGCTATCTCCTCGCCGGAGAAAAGGCCGGCCCGGAGAAACTCCGCAAGGCCGCCCAGCTCGGCGTACAGGTGATTTCAGAAGAAGAATTTTATGCGATGATTCCTTCAGAGCGTGCGCAGAAGGAGGAAGAACCCGTCCAATTGACGCTCTTTTAGGTATGTCGGAATTTTTCAGGAAAGCCGGATCGAAAATCGGCGCGTTTTTCAGAATGCTCAGGATCAAGGTGAAAGGGATCGTCCGGTTCCTGACCATGGACATCTGGACCCTCAACCTGGACGACCTCTCCAAGTGGAAAGCCCGCCTGGTGAAGGATGTCAAGACCGTCCAGGTGATGATGAACACCTTCCGCGAGCAGAAGATGGGTTTCCAGATCTCCGCGCTCTGTTTCCACAGCGCGATGGCCATCGTCCCGTTCATCGCCATCGCTTTCTTCTTCGCCAGCGGCGTGGGAATGTCGGATATGCTGGAGCAGTTCCTCTATTCGTACAGTAACGATACGGAACTCATCGACACGGTGATGAGCGCCGCCAACAACATCATCCATACCGCCCAGTCCGGCCTCTTCGGCTTCGTGAGCATGCTCACCTTCGTCTGGATCGTGATCTGGCTGATGATGCGGGTGGAAATGGTGTTCAACAATGCCTGGAAGGTGCAGAAGCCCCGGAAATGGTGGCGCCAGCTGGGGGTGATCTTCATCATCCTGATCCTCTCCCCCTTCGTGATCCTGCTGTTCTTCTCGGGCTCCATCGTCTATTCGAACGTCCTGGACCTGATCCCTTCGTTCGAATTCTCCGACCACCTGAAGAGTTTCCTCAGCTGGGTCATTTTCGCCGGCCTGGCGGTACTGATCATCTCGCTGATGTACAAATACATACCGGCCTGCAAGGTCCGTTACCGGTACGCCTTCAAGGCCGCCCTGTATGCCGGCATCATCTTCTCCGCGCTCCAGTACCTGTATCTGGAGACCACCGTGATGGTGGCCAAGTCCAGCGCCGTCTACGGCGTGCTCGCGGCCGTGCCCCTCTTTATGGTGTGGCTCAGCTGGGGATGGACGATCATCATCTACGGCGCCGAACTGGCCTACGGATTCCAGGCGGTCGAGGAAGAGGGCAAGACGGTCGAAGACCTGGATGTCGAGATTCGCGAAAGCAAGCAGCAGCGACGGAAACGCCGCAATGAGATTTTCAAGAAATGAGTTACGCGGAGTTCACACGGGAAGATTACGACAAGATCGAGCGCGGGTTCGCCCTTCTCAAGGAAGCGGCCGCACGCCGTTGCCGCGGTCCCAGGGAGATCGCGGTGGTGGAGAAGGCGTTCGAATTCGCCAATGACGCCCACCGCAATGTCCGGCGCCGCTCCGGCGACCCGTATATCCTGCATCCGATCGAGGTGGCCCTGATCGTGGTGAACGACATCGGACTGGGGTACAAGTCCATCTCCGCCGCCCTTCTGCACGATGTGGTGGAAGACACCGACTATACGGTCAAGGACATCCGGAAGCGCTTCGGCGACAAGATCGGCTCGCTGGTGGACGGCCTCACCAAGATCAAGACGATGCTCGACAACGAGGAGAAGGACCATCAGGACGCGGTGTACAACCGCAGTCTCCAGGCCGAGAATTTCAAACGGATTCTCCTCACCCTGAACGATGACGTCCGCGTCGTCCTCATCAAGCTGGCCGACCGGCTGCACAACTGCCGCACCATCGAGTTCATGCCCGAATACAAGCGGGACAAGATCCTCAGCGAGACGATGTTCATCTTCATCCCCCTGGCCCACCGGCTCGGTCTGTACAAGATCAAGTCGGAGATGGAGAATATCTGGCTGCGCTACAAGGAGCCGGAAGCGTACGGCTACATCAAGCAGCGGATCGACGAGGAAGTCAGCGGCAAGCGCGGGGAGATCGAGGAATTTATCGCCCCGATCGACGAGGTGCTCCGCAAGGAAGGGATGGAGTATGAGATCCGCCGCCGCATCAAGACGCCCTATTCGGTGTGGATGAAGATGCAGAAGAAGAATATCCCCTTCGAGGAGGTGTACGACCTGATCGCCATCCGCATCGTGTTCACTCCGCCCGCAGGCTCCAGCAAGGAGCAGGAACGGGAGCGCTGCTTCGATATCTTCGAGAAACTGACCGGCCTCTACGCCTCGGTGGAGGGCCGCTACCGCGACTGGATCCGCCAGCCCAAGCCCAACGGCTACGAGGCCCTGCATACGACGCTCATCGGCAAGAAAGGACTCAAGGTGGAGGTCCAGATCCGCACCCGGCGGATGGATGACATCGCCGAAAAGGGCATCGCCGCCCACTGGGCTTACAAGCGCAGCGGCTATCTGAGCGAGAACGACAGCGAGATGGACCGCTGGCTGGAGAAGGTACAGGACATCCTCGTCAATCCGGACGTAAACGCCCTGGAACTGCTCGACATCATCCACAACGACCTCACCAGCACCCAGATCACCGTATTCACCCCCAAGGGCGACCAGCGGCTCATCGAGAAGGGCGCGACGGCCCTCGATTTCGCCTACCTCATCCATACCGAGATCGGCGACCGGGCCCTCGCTGCGAAGATCAACATGCGCCTGGTGCCCCTGTCGACCGTTCTCAAGACCGGTGACCGCGTGGAGATCATCACGGCCGAGGAAGGCGCCCCCAAGGCGGAATGGCTGGATTTCCTCAAGACGCGGAAGGCCCGCAGCCAGGTGTCGGATTACATCCGCCGGAATTCGGCCGCCCGTCCGCACCACCGGGGCGGCAACGTCCGCTATGTCACGGCGGACTGCTGCAAGCCGATTCCGGGCGATCCGGTCATCGGCTTCCGCGAGGAGGACGGCTCCGTGACCATCCACAAGAAATCCTGTCCCGTCGCGGAGGAACTGGCCTCCAAATTCTCCGACCGGATCGTCTCCCCGCGCTGGAGCGCGAAGATGCGGCACACCGACACTTCCTTCCCGGTCCGCATCACCCTGCAGGGCATCGACCGCCTCGGTCTGCTGGGCGAGATCACGCAGCATATCTCGTACGCGATGGGCGTGAACATGCGGCGTCTGTCGCTCGCGAGCGAGGAAGGCATTTTCCGCGGATTCATCGATATGGAAGTGAAGGACAAGAAGATACTCGAAACCATCATCGGCAAGCTGGAGGGCATCGAAGGCATCCAGCGTGTCGTCAGGAGCGATATGCAATGAAAAAACGCAAGATATTCAGCCTGATTCCGCTGTTTGCGGCCATTGCGGGGGTGCTCATTCCCGTGATGCTCCCCTCGTCGTGCGCCAACACGACGACGCCTCCGACCGGCGGCCCGAAAGACACCATTCCGCCCGTCCTGAAAGGGGTCAGTCCCCTCCCGGGCGCGGTCAATGTCCCCGTGCACAAGACCCGGCTCGAATTCAAGTTCAACGAATACGTGGTGGTCAAGGACATCAACAGCATCTACCTTTCCCCTCCCCTGGAGAAAGCGCCGAAATACCGCATGAAGGGCAAGACGCTGGTGGTCTACTTCGAATCCGACCTGGAGCCCAACACGACCTATACGCTCGACCTGACCGGCGCCGTGGCCGACAACAACGAGGGCAATATGTTCCCGGGCTATACGCTGGTGTTCTCGACCGGAGCCCAGATCGACTCGATGATGATGACGGGCATCGTGCAGGACTGCAACACCCTCAAGCCGATGAAGGGCGCGACGGTGATGCTCTACAAGGACCAGGCGGATTCGGCGGTTTTCCTCCGTCGGCCCGTGGCTTCGACCAAGACCGACGACTGGGGCTACTTCTGCATCCGCAACATCCAGGATACCGTTTTCCGCGTATATGCCGTCAAGGATGAGAACAATAACAACAAGTACGATCCCGACAACGAGCGCGTGGCCTTCCTGGATACGCTTTTCCGGCCGAAGATGCGGGTGAACGATTCCCTGCCGGAGCTGGCGAAATACGACATGAAGGACACGGCCCTGTGTCTGGCCCGCAAGCAGGAGATCGAACTGAACCTCTTCCGCGAGAAACCGTCCAAGCAGATGATCGTGAAGAAGGAGCGCGTGGGCGACCGCACGGCGTACATCACCTTCATGGCTCCCGGTGCGAATATCTACAAGATGCGCATCAAGGGCCTGCCGCGGGAGAAACTGATCACCCAGTTCAATATCGAGAAGGATTCGCTCGAGATCTGGGTCAACGACCAGCGGAAGATGCCGGACACGCTCAAATTCCAGCTCCGCTACGACAAGACCGACACCCTCGGCAATCTGCGGCCGACCACGGAGACGGTCAATCTCGCTCTGGACAAGAAGGCCCGGGCCGCGGCGGCCAAGAGTTCCCGCCGCGATATCAAGCACGAGGACACCATCGCCGTCTTTACGGCCAAGGCCGAGGCGGAAACGGTCGAGCAGTACGGATTTACGGTCGAGTTCAAGTATCCCCTGATCCGGGATGCCTGGGATTCGCTGGTATTCCGGAGCGTCAATCCGCGTCAGCAGGAGAAGATCGGGAAATATACCGTAACCCGCGACAGCACCAACCTCCGTCGCTTCACCGTGATGCCTACGGAGGAACTGATGGTCGGCTACGAGTATTTCCTCAAGATCCCCTACCGGAAGTTCCGCGACGTCAACGGCTATTTCAACGACAGCACCGAGGTGAAGGTGACCCTGCCGACGGATGAGAAGCTCAGCACCGTCGAACTCAGTCTGACGGGTGTCGGCGGCAAGCGTTACATCGTGGATCTCCTGACCGAGAAACGCGACAAGGTCATCCGGAGTTTCATCGTGGATTACGACCAGAAACTGGTCTTCCCCTACGTGAAGGCGGGCAAGTACTGCATCCGGATGACGGAGGACCTGAACCGCAACGGCATCGTGGACACGGGCTCCCTGCTGGAGCGCCGCCAGCCGGAGAAGGTCAAGTTCTATAAGTTGAAGGACGATTCGTTCCTGCTGGACATTCCGGAGCGGACGGAACTTCAGCAGGACATCAATATGGAGGAACTGTTCCGATGAGAAGGGCTTTCTGCATATTTGTTATCCTCCTGCTGATCCCTTCCGTCGTCTTCGCGCAGAAGAAGCAGCGGAAGCGGCTGAGGGACCTCAAGCCCGCGGCCTCGGTGAAGGTCGAGGCCCCGCCGGATACGCTTTTCTTCACCCTGCCCGACAGCGTGACCAACGAGTACCTCGATACGGTGAAGATCCGTCGGAAATTCCTCATCAACGATTATTCGATGATCGGGGCGCATTACGGGGTGTCGCTGATGATGACCTCGTTCAATCCCGTCTGGGGGACGGATCTGGCCTTTATGCCCAATACCTTCGGCATCACTTATACACGATACGGGAAGATGTTCGGATATATGCCGTATTTCGGCTTCCAGATCGGGCTGCTGCATACTTACAACGGGTATAAGTTCAAGTATGACAAGGAGAAGGATTACACGCGGACCCTCGCCGGCGCGACGAAGGCGGTGATGGAGGTGCTGGAGGTGCCGTTCATGGCGCATATGCACGTGGATATCGGGGTGATGAAGATCATCGCGAATCTCGGCGTTTTCGGGGCGTATCGCTGGCGGATCAACAGGACGCTCCCGTCGGAAGGCCTGTCGTTCAACGTGAATGACCCTTACAAGCCGGAGACGCCGGAGGATGCGGCGCACGGGCGGGATTTCCTCGCTGATAACTATGCGAAGAAGTATTATCCCTTCGAATACCGTTTCGACTACGGCCTCAAGGGCGGCATCGGCTTCGGCCTGATGTTCGACCCGGTCGAGATTCACATTATGGGACTGGTGCAGTGGTCGTGGAACTCGCTCTACCACGCCGACTGGTACAGTCCTTATTATTACCGGTACGCCTATCCGCTGAATTTCGAGATTTCGGTGGGCGTCCATTATCAGCTTACCAAGCGGTCCGGCCGCACGCGCAAGCAGCTCCGGGATACCGCAAAACGGGTGGTTTATGGAGATGAATAAACATTTGGTCAAGGCGGGGAATGTCGTCATCGGCGACGGCCGGATCGTCGTCCAGACGATGTGCAACACCCATACGGATGATATCGAAGGCACCGTGGCGCAGACGCTGCGGCTCTCCGCGGCGGGGGCGGAACTGGTCCGCATTACCGTTCCCGGGCTTGCCGACGTGCCGCATATCGCGGAAATCCGGCGCCGGGTCCGCGAGGCGGGATGCGACGTGCCGCTCGTGGCGGATATCCATTTCTCGGCGGAGACGGCGATCGCCTGCGCCTCCGTCGTGGAGAAGGTACGGATCAATCCGGGCAATTTCCACAAGGATCACGAAAAGGCCCGGGAGAAGTTCGCGGAGTTCCTGAAAGTCTGCAAGAAATACGGCACGGCGGTCCGCATCGGGCTCAATCACGGCTCGCTGGGCGCCTTCATCACGGAGAAGTACGGCAACACCCCCCGGGCGATGGCCGAGGCCGCGATGGAGTGGATCCGGATGGCCGTGGAGCACGATTTCTACAATGTCGTGGTCTCGCTGAAAGCGTCCAACACCGTCGTGATGGTGGAGGCCTACCGTCTCCTGCAGCGTGCGATGGAAGAATATGGCCATGTGTTCCCGCTGCACGTCGGCGTCACGGAGGCCGGCAACGGCGACAGCGGCCGCATCAAGTCCTGCGTCGGCATCGCTTCGGTGCTCTCCGCAGGCATCGGCGACACCGTCCGCGTCTCCCTGACCGAGGATCCGGAGGCGGAACTCCCCGTCGCGCGTTATCTATCTGATATGTATAGCCGGAACGGGAAGGCTTTTAGGAGCAAAACGCCTCCGGCGGTCTTTCAGACAAATCCTTCTAAAAACCTTCCCGCTCCGGCTGATTGCGGCAATATATCATCCCGTGAACTGAGGATGCTGGAAGCCGCATGCGAGTGGGGACCGAAGCTGCTGCGCCGGGAAGTGGACGATATCACCTTCCCTGAGGATATGGATCCCGCGGAAGCGGAATACCTCCGCAATGAGATTCTCCAGGCCGCCCGCCGCCGCTTCTACAAGCCCGAATACATCGCCTGCCCGGGCTGCGGACGCACGATGTACAACCTTCAGGCCGCCTTCGAGGAGGTCAAGGCCAAGACGGCCCACCTGAAAGACGTCGTCATCGCCGTGATGGGCTGCGTCGTCAACGGTCCCGGCGAGATGGCCGACGCCGACTGGGGCTACGTGGGAGAAGGCAACCACAAAGTCTCCATCTATAAAGGACAGACTCCCCTTCTGAGACATATCCCGGAAGAGGAGGCCGCAGACCGTCTGGTCGCCCTTATCGAGAGCGGGCGCCGAAGCGCCAGGCGAAGCCGATAGAGGGATAGTGGATGATGCCCATCGGGGAGCCGTTGTCATGAAGGGGGATTTGCATCTGATACCAGGCGGAGAATTCCAGCCGCTCATTGAGACGGATTCCTACGCCTAGGCCTACCTCGGGGGCTCCGCCGAGTTTATCTCTGCTCGTATATGTGAAATCATAGCCCGACCGGACGCCGATAAAGGGACGTAAGTCATTGTCCCTCAGGAATGCGTAATCGAGATGGGCGTAGAGCTGGAGGAGCGCCAGCGGAACGGATTGCATGGGCTCGCTCTGAATGTCAACATACCAGGCCGGACCGAGACCCAGACCCGCGGCTACCGTTAGGGATTCCTCCCACTCGATGCCGTGCGTCGTATAGAAGATGGTCGCGGGGATCCAGGATCTGCTGCCCATGATTTTGTAATAGCCCGAATACACTTGCAGGCCGATGTCTCCGCGGTAGCGGATCGAATTTTGCGCCATCATGACGACGGGAAGAATCAGCAGGAACGCTGCAATGACAAATTTCTTCATATTGATTCGGATTATTTAAATAGTGACAGGCAAATTAATGATTCGGAGCATTTAACTTGCGTCCTGCATAAAGGCGTCGATGGCGGCGCGGTCGAGGTGCTGGCCGATGAAGACGATCTTGATCATCCGGTCGCCGTAGACGGGATCCCAGTCGCGGCGGAGGTTGGCATCGCGCTCCAGCATACGGGCCAGCTGCTCCTCGGGCATCGTGGCGAACCACATTCCGGCCTCCTTGATGGATTTCTGCCGGCCCGCCTGCTCGAAGAGATAGCATTTGTCGGGCTCGTCGTCGAAATAGCAGAGTCCCTTGGCGCGGATGATGCCGGAAGGCCACTTCTTGGCCACGAGGTAGTCGAACTTGTTGAAATTGAGCGGCGGACGGCTGGTATAGACATAGGTTCCGATACCGTATTCCTCCGCCTCCCCTTCCTCGTCGTGATGGTGGTGATGATGGTGCTCATGCTCATGCTCATGCTCGTGCTCCTCATCATCCTCCTCCTCGTCGTGGCGCTCGATCTCCCGGATCCAGGCGGCGGAAGTGGCCACCTTGTCGAAGTCGAAGAGACCGGTATGGATAATCTTGTCGAGGTCGATGTCGCCGTAGTCGCAGGTGTAGATGACGGCGCCGGGATTGATGGTCTCCACAATCCGGCGGACCTTGCCGAGTTCCTCCGGGGTCACGTCCGAGGCCTTGTTCAGCAGGACGATGTTGCAGAATTCGATCTGCTCGATCACAAGCCGCTCGAGATCCTCCTCGCCGAGGTCTTCCCGCTCCAGAGCGTCGCCGCAGGCGAATTCGTCCTTCATACGGAGCGCGTCCACGACGGTCGCGATGCAGTCGAGCCGCACTTCCGGCGCCGAGGCGTACTGCGGCCCGAGGGCCGGGATGGAGCAGATCGTCTGGGCGATCGGACCGGGTTCGCAGATGCCGCTGGCCTCGATTACAATGTAGTCGAAGCGGCGCATCCGCGTGAGGTCCGTGATCTGCTGTACCAGATCCATCTTGAGGGTGCAGCAGATGCAGCCGTTCTGCAGGGCGACCAGACTGTCGTCCCCCTGCCCTACGATGCCGCCTTTCTCGATCAGGGAGGCGTCGATATTCACCTCGCCGATGTCATTGACGATGACCGCGAACCGGATGCCGCGGCGGTTCGTCAGAATTCTGTTCAGGAGCGTCGTTTTTCCGCTCCCGAGGTACCCGGTCAATAGCAGCACCGGGATTTTTTCTTCATCAACACGAATCGTCATAATCAATTATAATTCCGCAACAATCGTTTCCACTGCGCGAAGCTTGTCGCCCACTTTGACTTTGATATCGGCGTCCAGCGGCAGGAAGAGGTCGATGCGGGAGCCGAATTTGATGACGCCGCACTGCTTGCCGCGTTCGGCGACCTTTGCATTCTCGCTTCCGGCATAGCACACGACGCGCCGGGCGACAAAGCCGGCTATCTGTTTGAAAAACACCTGTTTCCCGTCCGCACGGCGGATGCAGGTGGAGGAATGTTCGTTCTTCTCGGAGGATTTGGGATGGAACGCCACCAGGTATTTGCCCGGGTGGTACTGGTAATAACTGATCTCGCCGCTGACGGGCCAGTAATTGCAATGCACGCTATATACCGACATGAACACGCTGACGCGGATGCAATCCTCCTTCAGGAATTCATTCTCGAAATCCTTCGCGATCTCCACCACCTCGCCGTCGCAGACACTTGTCACGATATTCTCCCCCTCGGGGATGGTCCGCTGCGGGATGCGGAAGAACCAGGTGATGAAGACCATGAAGATCACCAGCGCCACCGTCAGCGGCACGGTGATCCACCAGGGCTTGATGAAGAGGAAGATGACGGCGATCAGAGCGGCGCAGACGAGCCACGCCAGAAGGATGGTGCCGTAGGAATCTTTGTCGATGGGTATATACATAGGAAGTGATTTTTAGATGAGATCGGTGAGCATCAGGTAGATGGCGCCGACCGGAATGGCGAAGATGGCGCTGTCGAACCGGTCGAGGAAACCGCCGTGGCCCGGGATGATCTTGCCCGAATCCTTGACGTCATAGATGCGTTTCCAGAGCGATTCGAAGAGGTCGCCGTATACGCCCGCAACATCCATCAGGACGGCGAGTATCACGGAATGATACCACGGAATGACCAGCAGGCCGGTCACATTGAGGACGATGGCGGTGGCGACGGCCGTGGCGAGGCCGCCCCAGAATCCGGCCCAGGACTTTTTGGGAGAGATGGAGGGGAACAGTTTCTTCCCGTTCTTGCCGAAGAGCAGTCCGAAGCAGTAGGCGCCGATGTCCGATCCCCAGATGATGCAGAAGAAACTCAGCATCAGGAGGCCGCTATAGACCCCACCCTTGAAGACGAGGATGTTCGACAGCGAGAGGGGCATCGCGATGTAGATCATGCCCGTATACAGATTGGAGGCCATCTTGAATTCGGCCCGGTCCTTCGAATACAGCGAGAGGATCATCACCACGATGAGCGGAATGATCGCCAGCCCGATGAATTTGGGATGCAGGCCGATGGCATACGAGAGGAATATCAGGGTAAAGAGGGTGACGCCGGCGAAGATGGCGAAGCCGCGGGATACCTTGAAGCGGCCTTCCATCGTCAGGGAGTAGAACTCCAGCATCATCACTACCATGATGAAGATGATCAGCGCGGCGTAGGCGTACTGGTTGAAAATGAGTCCGCAGACCATTACCGCCAGGAAGAGGACGCCGGAGAGGGATCGTGTGACTGTCTGGTTCATTGCTTCTCGGGTTTCCGTTCATCGGCCGAAGGGAGCACCTTCGGACCGAGGATTTTCTCGACGTCTTCCGCAAAGATCACCTCTTTCTCGAGGAGCAGGGCGGCCATCTGCAGGAAGCCTTCCTTGTGCTCGGTGAGAATCTTGAGCGTGCGCTCGTGAATCTCCTTGACGATGCGTTTGACTTCCTCGTCCATCAGTTCGGCCGTCTTCTCGGAATAGGGTTTGGTCATGTCGAAGCCGCGGGAGCCGGTGGAATCGTAGAACGACAGGGCGCCGACTTTCTCGCTCATTCCGTAGTACTGGACCATTCCGTAGGCCATCTGGGTAAGGCGTTCGAGGTCGTTCTGCGCACCGGTGGAGGGCTGTCCGTTGACGATTTCCTCCGCGACGCGGCCGCCGATGAGCGAGCACATCTCGTCGATCATCTGCGCCCGGGTCCAGAGTTTCCGCTCCTCGGGCAGGTACCAGGCGGCCCCGAGGGCCTGTCCCCTCGGAATGAGGGTGACCTTGAAGAGCGGGTTGGCGTAGGGCAGCAGCCAGCTGACCGTCGCGTGGCCGGCTTCGTGGTGGGCGATGGAGCGTTTCTCGGCGGGCGTCATGATCGCACCGCGTTTCTCCAGACCGCCGATGATCCGGTCGACGGCGTCCAGGAAGTCCTGGCGGTCGATGGCGGACTTGTTGTGGCGGGCGGCCGTGAGGGCGGCTTCGTTGCAGACATTCGCGATGTCGGCGCCGGAGAAACCGGGCGTGTGTTTCGCCATGAACTCGACGTCGAAATCGGGGCTGATCTTGAGGCCGCGCAGGTGCACCTGGAAGATTTCCTCGCGCTCTTTGAGTTCGGGCAGTTCGACATGAATCTGGCGGTCGAAGCGGCCGGCGCGCATCAGGGCCTTGTCGAGGATGTCGGCTCGGTTGGTGGCGGCCAGGACGATGACGCCGGAGTTGGTGCCGAAGCCGTCCATCTCGGTGAGGAGGGCGTTCAGGGTGTTCTCGCGTTCGTCGTTGGAGGACCAGCCGGCGTTCTTGCCGCGGGCGCGGCCGACGGCGTCAATCTCGTCGATGAAAACGATGCACGGGGCTTTCTCCTTGGCCTGCTGGAAGAGGTCGCGGACGCGGGAGGCGCCCACGCCGACGAACATTTCGACGAAGTCGGAGCCGGAGATGGAGAAGAACGGAACGTTCGCCTCCCCCGCAACGGCCTTCGCCAGGAGGGTCTTGCCGGTGCCCGGAGGGCCGACCAGGAGTGCTCCCTTCGGAATCTTTCCGCCTAGGGCGGTGTATTTCTTGGGATTGCGGAGGAAATCGACGATTTCCATTACTTCTTCCTTGGCGCCGTACAGGCCGGCGACATCCTTGAAGGTGACGTTGACTTTGTTCTTGTCGGCGAGCTTGCCGGTGGCTTTCCCCACATTGAAGGGGTTGCCGCCGGGACCGAATCCGCCGCCGCCTCCCGCGTTCCGGCCGAAGCCGCGGAACATCCAGACCCACATCAGGATGATCAGCAGCGGCCAGAGGATCCACTCGAGGACGCTCGACCAGGTGTGGTCGTTGTTCTTGAGGACGACCTCGAAACGCGCGGCCGGAGGAAGGGCCTCATTCAGGGCCCCGAAGGTCTCTTCCGGGTTGAACTTGTCGCTCACCAGGAAGAAGAAGTGCGGGGACTTGCGCGGCACCTGGCCGCCGAATTTCTCGGCGTATTTGCCGAGGCGTTCCGGTTTGATCTTGATGTTGCCCTGATAGTCGTTGCGGACGAATTCGATCTTCTCGACATCTCCGTTCGCGATGATCTCCTGCACCTCGGCCCATTCGATCTTCTGGGGGTTGGATCCGCCCCGGGAGAAGATCATGATGCCCAGTCCGATCAGCAGGAGCACGTACATCCACGTCAGGTTGATGCGGATGACTTTTTTCTTGCCGTTGTTATTGGGGGATTTCTCTGCCATGTCTTTTTCCTATTTGTCCGTTTTCTTCTTGCGGGCGCTTACGGGACGGGGTTTGTACTCCTTGCGGGGGACGTCGGCCCAGAGGTCTTCCAGCCGGTAGAATTCGCGGTATTCGGTGAGGAAGATGTGGACGATGATGTGCCCGTAGTCGAGGATGACCCAGAAGTTGTTCTCCCCGCCCTGCTGCCGGAGCGGCTTCAGGCCGAGCTGTTCTTTCATCTCTTTGAGGACGTTGTCGGCGATGGCGCCCACGTTGGTGGTGCTGGATCCGTCGCAGACGACGAACCATTCGGCGATGGCTCCGTCGAGGGAGCGCAGGTCGAGGGAAACTACATTCTGTCCTTTTTTGTCCTGGATGGCGTCAGCCAAAATCCTTAAATCGTGCGTTATCATAAATTTCTTTGTATTTTTGCATTTGTTATAACTTACAAATATAGTAAAATCTGAGCAAATTGAAAAATTCCATAGTATCAGTCCCTGAAACTTCCGGAGCTTCGCTCCTCCATCCCTCCCACAGACATATCATCTGACGCTGATGATGCCGTGCGGGCCCCTCCCGTTCACGAGGCCACGGGCGGCCACGGTTTCCGGAACTGATACTATTCCATTTTTCTGAAAGGTTTTTGATCGGTCAATATGCGGATTATCTGGTACGATACGGTGGATTCGACGAATGCGGAGGCGCTGAGAAGGGCTTCCGTCCTGGAGGACATGACGGTGATCGCCGCGCGTGAGCAGACGGCGGGACGCGGACAGCGGGGCAATACGTGGACTTCGGATGCCGGAGAGAACCTGACTTTCACGGTACTTCTTAAGCACGGATCGCAGCCGGATCCGGGGGCTCTTGTCCGCCTGAATATGGCATCGGCGCTCGCCGTGCGGAATTTCCTCCGGGCGGAAGGTGTCGACGCCGTCATCAAATGGCCGAACGACGTATATGTCGGCACGCGGAAGATCTGCGGGATGCTCATCGAGAACCGCCTGGCTCCGACGGATTCCGTCTCGGCCGTCGGCATCGGCATCAATCTCAACCAGACCACCTTCCCTGCCACCCTCCCCAATCCGACCTCGCTCAAGTCGCTGACCGGCCGGATAACCGCCGTCGAGCCCGCCCTGGAACGGTTTCTGCCATTTCTTACGGCATTGCTGGAGAAGGATTGCGACTTTCTTTCAGACTACTGCTCCGCTCTCTTCCAGAAGGATGCGGAGTGCTCCTACCGTGACCTTCGTACCGGAGAGGTCTTCCGCGGGACAATCACGGGCGTCGCTCCGGACGGGCGGCTGCGCCTCCGCCGGACCGGTTCCGGCCAGGAGTCCCTGTTCGGGTTTAAGGATATCGGCTATATTCTTTGAACGGCTATGCCGGTTTGATGCGACGGGCGAGCCGGGCGCAGAGACCCGGGAAGAAGCGTTTGATCCAGACCATAATGAGTTCCTTGCCTCCGACGAGCACTTCGCGGCGGCCGAGGCGGATGGCGCGCAGGATTTTTCGGGCCGCTTTTTCGGGCGAGATGCCGCCGGCCTGGCCGGGATCCATCTGTCCGTGTCGCGTGCCGCCCTTGTCGAGGGCGTAGAACGAGATCCGGGTGCGTACGCGCCCCGGGCAGACCAGGGTCACACGGATACCCTTGTCGTAATACTCCGCCTGCAAGGTCTCGAAAAAGCCGTAGAGGGCAAATTTGGAGGAACTGTATCCCGAACGGAGCGGGAATCCGAACCGCCCCGCGATGGAGGTCGTCACGGCGATATGCCCGCCGCCCTGCGCGAGCATCTGCGGAAGGATTTCCTTTGCCATCGCGACGGGAGCGAAGTAATTGATTTCCATCAGTTCCCGCACCATTTTCATCGTCGTGTCCTCCACGAGCGTGCGCTGGCTGACGCCGGCGTTGCAGAAGAGGACGTCCAGTCCGTCGAACGCCTGCCAGGCCTCCCGGCAAAGCGAGGGGATGCCTTCCGGAGAGCGAAGGTCGTAAGGCAGGACCGCCACTCCGGAGGCGCCGGCTTCCCGGCACCGGGCGGCGACGGGCTCCAGCCGCTCGCGGGAGGAGGATGTCAGCACCAGCGACGCTCCTTCCGCCGCATAACGGAGGGCGCAGGCCTCCCCGATTCCCGAGGAGGCGCCGGTGATCCAGACGCGGATCATTCTGCCGGACGGATTTTTTCGCGGGAGACAAGCCCCATCAGGCGGAAGAGGAACTTGGGAAGCGGCTTGCGTCGGTCGCGTTTCCTCATATCCAGATACCAGCCGAGTTTGGCGACAACGGGAATCTTATGCGTTTCGACCAGTTCGATGAGCGTGCCGTCGGGATCTTCCGTATAGGTGAAATGCCCGGAGGCCTCGCCCATGTCGAAGGTCGTGTCGCCGGGGCAGCTGTCGACGGTGAAAGGATATCCCTTCTCCGCGCAGAATTTTTCCAGCGCGCGCATATTGCACACGTCGTAGCAGATCTGGATGAAGCCCGGGTCGCCCCAGAAACGGCCTTCGAAAATCTTTCGCGGCGTGTGGTCCAGGGCCTGGACAAGTTCGACACTGTCGGGGCCCAGCAGCCCGGAGAAGGCGCCCTCGCGCGGTTTGGACGGAGAGAGGAGCACGCGGCGGAACCGGCCTTCCGTTCCTGGAAGAAGATCCCAGTCGTCGAAGTGCTCCGTAACGTCGTAGCGGACGGAGTCGTAGCCCAGAATGTCGCGGTAGAAGGCGACGGACTTCTCCATATCCGTCACGCCGACGAGCGCGCCGCCGATGCCGCCGGTCATTTTCCGGTCGGGGATGAAGACGTAGGACTGCTCGACGACCTGGAAGACATTGCCGTACAGGTCTTTGACATAGAAACAAGGCGTCCCGTCGGGAAGGGCGGCCAGTGCGCCGACCTCTTTCCACCTGGCCGAAATCTCGCGGTGGAAGGCCGGCACGTCAGAACAGTTGACTTTGGCGGCGAAAACCCCGAGGTCGCCCGCCGCCGCTTCGAAGGAAGGCGGACAGGGCTTGCGCTCCGAGTATTGCCAGACCTCGAATCCGCCGCCGCCCTGCAGATTGACTGCGATGCAGGCGTGGCGTTTCTGCGGGACTCCGCCCGTGTAGCGGAGCATCCGCTCGGCCACCGTATCATCTTCGAGGATCCGGATGTCGGCTCCGAACATTTCAATCAGCCAATTCCAGGATTTCCGGAAATTCTCCGTACCCAGGCCGATCTGCTGGATTCCGGATATCATAAATTTCTGCATTCTCTTGTTTTTAAGGAATGCAAAGATACTAAAAAATTCGGACTTCCCGCCAGGGTTCGCTCCAATTATCCGCGGATGGCGGCGATGGCGGAAACGGGATCGGGGGCTTTGAAGACGGAACTGCCGGCGACCAGAATATCGGCTCCGGCGCTCCGGAGAGCGGCGGCGTTGGAGGGTGAGACTCCCCCGTCGACCTCGATCTGCACGGGCAGGCCGCGGCGGACGATCTCGGCGCGGAGCGTCGCGATCCTCTCCAGCGAGGACGGGATGAATTTCTGCCCGCCAAAGCCGGCGAACACGCTCATTATCAGGATGAAATCCACTTCTTCGAGAAACGGGAACAGATCCTCTACGGGGACGTCCGGATTGATGACCAGACCGGCCTTCATCCCGCAGGAACGGGCCAGGGCGAGCGTCTCCGAGGTCCTGCCGGCATCGCGCGTGGCTTCGAGGTGGAAACTCACCATCGAGGCCCCTGTCTTCCCGACCCGCTCGATATACTTCCAGGGCTCCACGATCATCAGGTGCACGTCAAGCGGCTTCGCGGCCTCGGAGGCGATGGCGTCGATGACCGGGAATCCGAACGAAATGTTCGGCACGAAAGTGCCGTCCATCACGTCCAGGTGGAAAATGTCCGCGTGCGCGTTGACCATCGCGACATCCTGCGACAGGTGCAGAAAGTCGGCGGAGAGCATCGACGGGGCTACGAGTGCCATGGTCTACTTGAAGTTGACGACGACATCCTCCAGCAGGGCGACGAATTTGTCGAGGGAGGCTAGCTCCAGTTTCTCGCCCGGGGCGTGGACTCCGCGGAGGGTCGGGCCGAAGGAAATCATGTCCAGATCGGGGAATTTTTCGAGGAACAGACCACATTCGAGGCCGGCGTGAATGGCTTTGACCTCCGGATCGACCCCGAAGAGCCGCTTGTAGGACGCCACCGTCTGCGCCAGGATGGCGGACTGCATATTGGGCTTCCAGCCCGGGTATTCCGGCGTATGCTCGACTTCGGCTCCGCCGAGGAAGAAGGTGGCTTCGACCTTCTCGGCGATGGCGTGCAGCTCGCTGCGGACCGAACTGCGCTGGCTGGTGCATACGGTGATCTTGTCTTCTCCGAAACGGACGGAGGCCAGGTTGGTGGAGGTTTCCACGAGCCCGGGGATGTCGAGACTCATCGCGACGACACCGTGCGGACAGGCTGTCAGGGTGCTGATGAGCGTGGCTGCGAGCCCTTCCGCGAGCGGTTTTTCGGATGCGGCGCAAGGGGTCGCGCTGACTTTGAGGTCGGGATCGGCCAGGGCGAATTCCTGTTTCAGAACTTCTCCGAAGGCCTTCAGGTCCTCGATCATATCGTTCACTTCGTCCGAAGGGACGGCCACGACGGCCGCGGCGTCCCGGGCGATGGCGTTGTGCTTGCCGCCGCCCTCGAAGGAAATGAGCTGATAGTCGTACTGGAGCTCCGTATAGAGGAAGCGGGCGAGTTGCTGGACGCAGTTGGCCCTCTCCTTGTTGATATCGTCGCCGCTGTGGCCGCCTATCCCGCCTTCGATCTTGAGGGACAGGCATTTGTAACCTTTGTGCAGCGGCTCGCGCTCGATGTCGAAGCGGGCGTAGGTCTCGAGTCCGCCGGCGCAGCCCACGAAGAGCTGCCCTTCATCCTCCGAATCGAGATTGATGAGCGTCTTGGCCTCCATAAAGCCCGGCTTCAGGGCGTTCGCCCCGTCCATCCCCGTCTCCTCGGAGATGGTGAACAGGCACTCGAGGCGTCCGGTCGGAAGGTCGCTGTCGAGCAGCGCGAGACTGGCCGCGATGCCGATGCCGTCGTCGGCGCCGAGGGTCGTGTTGGGCGCGATCATCCAGCCGTCACGGATCTCGTACGGGATCGGATCCTTCGCGAAGTCGAATTCGAAGCCCGCGAGTTTCTCGCAGACCATATCCTGATGGCTCTGGAGGGCCAGTGCCGGGACGTTTTCCTTGCCCGGAGAGGCGGCTTTGACGATGAGGACGTTGCCGGTTTCGTCGGTGCGGCATTCCAGGCCGCGGGCTGCGGCGAACTGCTGAAGCCAGGCCGTGACAGGCGCTTCGCTGCCGGACTCCCTCGGAATCCGGGTAATCTCCTTGAAGAGATCGAGAACGCTATTCGAGTTCATATAGAAGGGTTTAAGACACAAGCATCTTCTCGATTTCCACGACATACTGCTTGAAGGTGCGGCTCGTGGACATCAGGTCGGCGACCGTCGTGCAGGCGTGGAGGACGGTGGCGTGGTCTTTGCCGCCGAGTTCGGCTCCGATCGTGGAGAGCGAACAGCCGGCGATGTGGTTGCGGGACAGGTACATGGCGATCTGGCGGGCCTGGACGATGTTGCGCTTGCGCGAAGTGGACAACAGGGCGTCCTTGGTGATGTTGAAGTAGTCGCAGACCGTCTTTTCGATCCTGTCGATGGTGAGTTCGCCCTGCTCCTCGCCGACAATCTTCTCGGTGATCCCTTCCGCAAGGGCAAGGTCGATGTCTTTGCGGATGAGGGTGGCGTGGGCGATCAGGGAGATCAGGGCGCCTTCCAGTTCGCGGAAATTGGTCTTGATCCTTCCGGCGAGGAATTCGAGCACCTCTTCGCGGATCTCCACGCCCTCGCGGAAGCAGCGTGCCCTCAGCATCTCGAGACGCGTCTCATACTCGGGCTTGTGCAGCTCGACGGAGAGGCCCCATTTGAAGCGGGACAGGAGGCGCTCCTCGAAGTTCTGCAGCTCGACGGGAGCGCGGTCCGAGGTGAACACCAGCTGTTTGCCGCTGTGGTGCAGGTGGTTGAACACGTTGAAGAATGCATTCTGCGTCGCGCGTCCCTGCATATCCTGGATGTCATCCACCAACAGGACGTCGATGCGCATATAGTAGGCCATGAAATCGGTGAGCTTGTTGCCCATCACGGCGTCTACATACTGGGTCTGGAACTCGTTGCCCGTCACATACAGCACGACGAGATCCGGGAATTTCTCTTTGACTTCGATACCGATGGCCTGGAGGAGGTGCGTCTTGCCGAGGCCGGGACCCGCGAAGATGAACAGCGGGTTGAAGGGATTCTTGCCCGGGGCGCGGGAAATGTTGAATCCTGCGGATATGCCGAGCTTGTTGCACTCCCCTTCCACGAGGTTGGCGAAGCAGTAGGCCGGGTTGAGCCGGGGGTTGATCTGCACTTTCTGGACGCCCGGGAACACCATCGCGCTCGGATTGGCGGCGGGATTGTAGGTGCTCACGGCGACGGTCCTGTTGACCGGGGTGCCGACGGTCGAAGCCGGGAATTTCATCGCGGGCTCCACGCTGACGGGACGGACCTGATAGACCAGGCGGGCGTCCGCGCCGATCACGCGCTTGAGCGTCTTCTTGATGATGTCGAGGAAGGCGTCCTCGAGGTACTCGCGGAAGAAGTCGGAGGGGACTTCCACACTGAGGGTGGAGTCGACCATCGAGACGGGCTTGATCGGACGGAACCATGTATTGAACTTCTGGGGATCGATGATCTGCTCGATGATCCTCAGACAGTTGTTCCATACGTCGATATGCCTATCGCGATTCTCCATTAAAAATTTAGATGAAATTCAGGTTTTGTACGTGAAGGAATCGATGTTCACTTTCACAATGCAAAGGTGGAGGAAAAATTTTTAATAAAAAAATTCTTCAACTATTGCTTTTGTAGTTTTTTTTACTTGTCTCCTTTGCTTCCGCGAATCGGTAAAATCTTACTTAATATCTTAATAATCAATTATTTGCGTTAATTTCAGGAGGGCGTTTTCCCAATGCTCCAAGTCCAGTTTCATGCCTCGTTTCCACCCCTCCGCCAAGGCCCTTTTTGCGTGTTTTGCATGCCTTGAATCGGGATTTTTCATTGAATTCGACGGACGTTTTTCCCCTCGATTTTTACGAGAAAAGAATCCGGAAATTTTTGTGCGATTTTTTCATTTTTTTTCTTCGCTTCGGCTTTGTCGGCCGAGGTGCCGATGACATAGCGGATCAGTTTTTCTCCCTGGACCGCGACCGGCGCGTATCCCTGGAAGAACGGGTCGTCCTCCGCGAGTTTCCGGGAGGTCGCCAGGACCTGCGTACCGTAGAGTTCGGCGGGTGTCGCTTCGACGGGGGCGGCAACCGTCGTCGCCGTATCAGGCGTCGTTGTCTCGACGGGCTTGTCAGCCGCCTGTCCTGAACGCTTCGTCGTATCCGCAGGGGCGGCCGCCTCTCCGGCCGCACTACCCGCCTCCAGCCGTTTCTTGTAGGTGGCGATGGCCCGGCAGAGCGCCTCGGCGATCTTGTCGAGGTCTTTCTCGCTGCGGAGCACGGCCAGGTCGTCCGGGTTGGAGATGAAACCGCATTCGATCAGCACAGCCGGCATCGTCGTCCGCCACAGCACCCAGAACGGATCCTGCGAGACTCCCCTGCTCCGACGGAAAGGACCGCCTTTGAGCGCGTTGTTGACGTCGTCCGCGAAGGCGAGACTCAGCGACAGATTGGCGTTCTGCATCAGGCTGAAGAAGATGTAGGACATCGGCTCGGAAGGGTCGAAACCCTGGTATTTGGTCTGGTAATCGCTCTCGAGTTTGATGACGGAATTTTCCCGTCGGCAGAGTTCGAGATTTTTCGAGAAGAGGTCGTTCCCCTGCCGGGTGGACTGACCGAGGCAGTGAATGGAGTATCCGTTGGCCGAGGTGGCCGGAGCGTCATTGATATGGATAGAGATGAACAAGTCGGCGTCGGCCCCGTTGGCCGCGTCGGCCCGCCCGCTCAGGGTGACGTAGGTGTCGTCCCCGCGGGTGAGGATGACCTTCAGATCGGGCCAGGCGGCCTTGATTTTCTCTTCCAGCCGCGTTGAGATGTCGAGCGTGAGGGATTTCTCCATCGTATTCCCGTCTTTGCTGACGCAGCCCGGATCGTGGCCGCCGTGTCCGGGGTCGATGACGACCGTGCGGAGCCGGACCGGCCCCTCGGCTCCGGCCCTGAAGCAGAGGACCGCCAGGGCGAGGACCGGAAGAATATGTCGACAGAAAGCTTTCATTGGGCCGATTTTTGCATTACAAGGGAATATTTCTTAATTTTGCAGGTTAAATTGCATATTGCAAATATAGAAAGAATTTGTCTAAGTACCTCAAATATCTCGTCGCTTTTGTTACGATTCTCCTGCTGGCCGCCTCGGTTGCGGACGCTCAGAACCGTGGCAACCGCGGCGGAAGGCGGGGCAGGCGCGGCGCGGCGGCGGATACGACGGTCGTGGTCCGCGATTCGGCCTGGCGGGCGGACTCGGTCTTCCGGGCGGCCCGGCGGGATTCCCTCGCGACGGTACGGGCGGATTCCCTCTCCCTGCTGAGCAAGAGTTCCCTCGAGCGCCCGGCCTTCTCGACGGCGCGGGACTCCATCGCGGAAGTGTTCAGCGACGGTCACCGCAAGATTTTCTACTATGGCGACGTCACGGTCACGTATCAGGATATGAAACTGACGGCGGACTATATGGAGTACGATATGAATTCCGGCATCGTCTTCGCCCGGGGCACCCAGGATCCCGTCACGAAGGAATGGAAGGGGCAGCCGGTGATGGAGCAGGCGGGCAAATCCTACAAGATGGAGGAACTCACCTACAATTTCAACTCACGCAAGGCGCGCATCAAGAATATGGTCACCCAGGAGGACGACGGCCTCCTGCAGGGGCAGAACATCAAGATGATGGCCGACCAGTCGATCAACATCACCAAGGGAATGTACACCGTCTGCGACCTCGAGCATCCGCACTATTACCTCCGTCTTTCGGCGGCCAAAGTGGTGACCAAACCGTCCCAGAAGACGGTTTTCGGCCCGGCCTGGCCGGTCTTCGAGGATGTCCCGATCCCGCTCGGACTCCCCTTCGGATTCATCCCGAAGAAGCCCCAGCGTGCCACCGGTTTCCTGATGCCGACCTTCGGCGAGGAAAAGGCCCGCGGATTCTATCTCCGCGACATGGGCATGTACTTCGTGATCGGCAACTATTTCGACATCTCCCTGACGGGAAGTATCTATACCCTCGGATCCTGGAACGTGGACGTCAATTCGCGGTACAAGGTCAATTATAAATTCAACGGCTCTTTCGGCTTTACCTTCTCCAACGACCAGACCGGCGAACGCGGATCCACCGACTTCTTCCAGACCCGGAACTTCGGCCTCAAATGGTCGCATACGCAGGACAGCAAGGCGCATCCCGGCTCCTCCTTCAGCGCGTCCGTCAACTTCTCCTCCCCCTCCAACAGCAAATACAACTCGCGGTCGGTGCAGGAGGCGCT
>JAEEGG010001628.1_pt1 | contig 59809 bp, 52 predicted proteins | sample 9134161 | NCBI WGS metagenome assembly JAEEGG01 (sample SAMN16246543, study PRJNA631951) | gut metagenome | biome: gut microbiome; feature: rumen; material: CR-attached | host: Bos | place: Iran: Karaj | collected 2018-10
GGTGACATTGAACCGCCCCCGTTGGAAAGCACCCTCGATGCTACCTAAATTCTGACCATTGAGAAAAACGTTGGCTTTCCAATTGATTCCATCGAAATTGAGCCATTGCTGGGTTCCCAGCATCTCCTGAGGCACATCGAACACATCCCTGTACCAGAAGTTAGAACGGAAGAATGACTCGGAAATTTGATCGACATTGTCAGCAAAGTTGGGATTAGGCACTGCACCTATATTAATATAGGAAGCAAGCACCGTGCCTGGCACTGTGGCAGGAATCCAACCCGTACAATGGAAATCGGGCGCAGCAATGGCTTCGCCACAGGCCTCCACTTCCGAGGCTCGCTGCAACTGCCAATTGCCGCCACTCAAATAATAACGACCCTCGCGCAGGCCAGCTTCAGGATGAGGGTCAAAACCATTACTCAAATCAGAGAGGACCTCCATTTCTCTCAGCGCATAGTATCCGGCTGGACCCGCCTTGGTCATCGAGACGCGCACATAACGGGCCTGCAGTTCCAGGCTGTCGATAGAAATCGTCGAAAGACCTGTAGAAACGTTCTCGGGCAAGTCGGCCACTCGTCTCCATGAAATAGCATCGTCGGAAACCTCAACACATCCCTGCTCTGGTGCCTGATACCAATTGAAGTTCACTTGACAGATGTACAGGGATATGCCCAAATCGACGTAGAGCCACTGCTCTCCGCCCCCTTCGCTGATCCACATGCTACTGAAACATGTAGAAGGCAGGACATCGACGGGAGACAGGTTGGCATCGAGGAACTGCACCTCACGGATATCCCAGTGGGCAGCACCTTCCATCTCGAGCAGCAAGCGAACGTGTTGCGTCTGAACAGGCACCTGGAGGGGAATCCGTTCGTCGAGCACACGGGCAGGCAGATAGTCCTGCGCTTCCTGCTTGTTGGGGTCGGAATGGAGCTTGTAATGAAGCAGTGTGCCAGGGAGGCCGGTTCCTACTTGTTCGCCAACGGTCTGCCAATGCTCGCCATCGTCAGATGTCTGAACACGGAGGGCATACCCACGGGTGGCCACCTTGTCGTCGTAGGCTACCATACCTTGCAGTCGAACATTGGCAGCCTTGACCTGCAAGGCCCCACTCCAATCGTACTGCAACCAAGTGGAACTGCCCATCAGGACGTTACGTGAGAAGGGACCACCATCGATAGTCCATTCAGCTTCGCGTCGTGGCAAGATGCCTACGGGTGTAGATACGGTGAGTATCGATGGATCGGCTTTCTCGATGATACCATCGGTGACGAGATGTGCGGTGTGATTGTAATCGCGCGTCGAAGATGCCCATGCTGCACGATAGAGTGCTATGTTGTAATGAGTGCCGGAGGGGTTGCAGACACCGATATAGCCCGAAGGGGCGAAATATTCATTAGGATCACCAGGATAAAGTCCGATGCCTCGGGTTGGGACAACTTCCTGTGCCGAGACAAGATGAGAAGTACATAGCAGCATCATGGCCATCAGGACGATGACGCTGATGCACGGTGTTGATTGAGAGATTTTCATGGGAGTTAATGTGTGTAGTTGAGAATTAATGAGAAGGGAGAGGTGTCCGCAGAAGTTTATTTGTATTTCTCAAACTGATATTTCTTACGGAGTTCTGCCTTCTCCTCTTCGGAACGCGAGGTGAAATAGGATTTCCAACCGGGACAGAAGTTGATGTGCCAGCGCCAGAAGCGGCCGAGCAATGAATTGGGTTTTGCGTCGTAATGGGCGCGGAACTTGCAGTGTTCGCAGTTATGTGCCATAATTTTGGGGGTTAAGAGGGGTTAAGAAAAGTTCTGAAGGGTTCAAAGAGTAACTATTGCCTTGAGGATACGAATGTCATCAAGGGGACGATCGTTCTCGTCGGTGGGACTGCATTGGATGGAATCGACCACGTTGAGTCCCGAGATGACCTGACCGAAGATGGTATAGCTGCCATCAAGATGAGGTGTACCAGGATGTTCCCGATAATAGGCACGTGCCACGGAATCCATATGATGACGTCCACGAGTCCATTCGAACATGGTGGAGTCAATCTTGTTGAGCAGCGAGTCGTTGTAAGTCTTTCCCCACACGATGTAGAACTGCGCAGCCGAACTGGACTGGGTTGGATTGACATCATCGCTCGTACGGGCAGCAGCAAGCATGCCCCGTTTGTGGAAGATTGCAGGATAGCGGAATTCGGCAGGCACCATGGCAATATCAGACTCGTCGGCGATGAAGGCACCTGGTTGGGCATGTCGGCTGGTGCTGTCACCCGACTGGATCATAAAGTCAGCGATGACACGATGGAAGAGAAGCGAATCGTAATAGCCCGACTGGACATGCTGCAGGAAATTGTCGCGATGAAGAGGCGTCTCGTTGAAGAGTTGCACAACAATGTCGCCTCGATTGGTCTGAAGGACGACTTCGCGACGCACTTCCTCTTTTTTGTTCCCACACGATGCGATGACAAGCGCTGCAACGAATATCAGCAACAGTCTCAGTCCAACAATTTTCATATATATATGATTTGATAAAGGATGATGCTGCAAAGATACGCATTTTTTTTGATTATCGATGCACAAAATTCTTTCATCGCTGATTTTTTGTGCATTTTCATCATTTTTTTGTCCTAAAGGGTTTGAATTAAGAAAAAAAAAGTTATCTTTGCACCCGAAACAAGAAGGAAATGATTCCATAATAGAATCCCGGTGAAATGAAGACCACTCGTCAGACTACCAACTTGAGTAGCATTGCAGTACTCGTTGTAGCAGCATTGCTGCTCGAACTGACCACCGCCGTGCAATATTTCTCGACTCGAAGCAGCATCACCCGACAGCTGACCGAGATGGCACAACGTGACCTGAGCGAAACCGGCAATACCGCCGAGCTGAAACGGAAAGTGGAGCATGCTACTACTCAAATGCTACCCACCATCGAACGGCTCATGGCCTGCCATGCAACGGATTCACTTCGGCTCCATATTGCCCAGATCCTGAGAGAACATGTGGAGATAGTGGGTTTCGACTATTGCCTAACGAAGGGCAGCAATGGCCGGCCAGATGGCATCTACATCTACAAGGATGACCAGACGGGGACTCCTACAGAACAGCATATCGAATTCGATTTCACGAAACGATCGTGGTACAGTGAAGGACTGAAGGGCGACGGCTTCTGGAGCGAACCCTACATGAGCAATTACAAGGTGATACTGATGTGTACTTATTCACGACCCGTTCGCGACCCACAGGGAAATGTTATTGCCGTGCTCGGTGCGGACGTGCCCCTGAACGAACTGTCAGCTCTCGCCACACAGCTTTACGATAACCAACAACGCTCGCTGAAGCCCATCGTCCTGCTCCACGTGCTCGGTCTGCTACTGCTGGCCTTCATCATGTTCCGCAGCATTCGTAACATCCGGCGGCTGCAGGACATCGGTGACGAAAAGGAACGCATCGCCAATGAATTGTCCATTGCTCGCCGCATCCAACAGGCCATGCTGCCCAAGACGTTCCCGCCTTTCCCCGAACGGGAGGAACTGGACCTATTCGCTTCGCTAACGCCTGCACGTGAAGTGGGGGGAGATTTCTACGACTTCTTCATGCGTGACGATAAACTGTTCTTCTGCATTGGCGATGTTTCGGGGAAAAGTGTTCCTGCTGCACTGGTGATGGCAATGGCACGTTCAGCATTCCGTATGCTATCGGAACACGAGACGGCTCCAAAGAGCATCATCTCCCAGATGAACGACTCCATGGCGCGCGACAACGAATACAATATGTTCATCACCCTCTTCATCGGTGTGCTTGACCTCCCCACAGGAAATCTGCGCTACGTAAATGCAGGCCATAAGGCCCCGATAATCAATCTGCACACACTCCCCATCGCCCCCAACCTTCCCATTGGCACGCTGCTCGACTTCGATTACGCCGTGCAGGAAACGGTCATTGAATCTGGTTCGACCATCTTCCTTTACACCGATGGACTGACTGAAGCCGAGAACGTGGAACATGAGCAGTTTGGAATCGAACGGATGCAGAAGGTCTGCTTCGAAGCATCGGAGCAAGCTGCTTCGCCAAAGGTCCTCATCGGACAAATGACCGAGGCCATTCACAACTTCGTGGGTGACACCGAGCAAAGCGACGACCTGACAATGCTGGCCATCCGCTACACACAAAGGGCATCGCAACGGAAGCCCCGGCTTATCCTCACTCTGCCCTGCGACATCAACCAGACACCTCGCCTCAGCGAATGGATAGAAGGTGTTTGTGAAACTGCAGGATTGAGTCCATCGGCCACTATGCAGGTCAATCTTGCCCTGGAAGAAGCCGTAGTCAATGTAATGAAGTATGCCTATCCGAATGGCAACGAGGGCGAGGTACAGATTGAAGCAACGGCCGACAAGGAGTGGCTGCACTTCATCATCACCGACAACGGACAGCCTTTTGACCCTACCAAACAAGCAGAAGCCGACACGACGCTATCCGTCGAAAAACGAAGCATCGGCGGCCTGGGCATCCACCTGATGCGAAGGTATATGGACAGCATCCACTACGAACGCCTTGGCAATCGCAATATCCTCACTTTAAGGAAAAGAATAGTTAGCAGGAATTGACAGGAATTGGCAGAAGGCAGCTTCGCCCATAGCAATGGGTGACCAACAAATAATTGTGAATTATTAATTGTTACATATTTAATGCATATGAAAACAACATTCAAACAAGAGAACCAACATCTGGTGATGGCCTTCGAAGGCCGGCTCGACACTGCAGCCTCGACGCAAGCCGAGGAAGATATGCGCGTGCTCTATGACTGCGAAGGCAAGGACATCATCCTCGACTGCACCAATCTGGAATATATCTCCAGTAGCGGTCTGCGTCTCGTCCTGGGTCTCATCAAGATTGCACGCCCCAAGGGAAGCCATGTCTATCTGACAGGTTTGAACAACGACCTGCGTCAAGTGTTCGACGAAACAGGTTTCACCACTCTCTTCGAAATGTTATGACAAAAGAAGAAATCGAACGGCTCCAAGCCGAAAACGCTTCTCTTCGCCAGGAACTCGAACGATTGAAGGACGAGATCATCCGACTGGTGAGCCGCAACCTCGACCTATCGGAACGCCTGGAGGAGGATGTGGAGCTACGCCGTCGTGCCGATGTGGCTCGCGAACTCTTCCAAGGCAATCTGGAGCGCCAGCGCAACGCCGACCTGCAGGACGATGCTCAACTCATGGCCCTTATCGAACTGCGCGTCGAAGCCGACCGCCCGCACCTGAAGGCTGACTTCAATGCGGTGGAACTTGCCCATCTGCTCGGTATCAGCCAGGAACGTCTGACACGTTTGTTCCGCCACCAGTCCATCCATCGTACCCCGGAAGCCTACATCGACAACCTGCGTGTGCTGGCCGCCTTGCGTATGCTGCGCGAAAAGCCCCAGTGGACCATAGCTGCCATTGCCGAAGAATGCGGCCTCGGAAACATCCGCACCCTGCAGCGACGAGTACAGGAAGTGATTGGCATGACACCCGCTCAATATCGGCAGATGTTTGTTCCCGAAGCGTAACTTCGTGTAATTATTTACAAAATTACTTCCCCAGTGCGACAGAATCTAAGGCTATCCTCTTTCGTTGTCGCTTTTTTGGGGATGTGACGTTATATACATAGCAAAAAATTACAAAATAATTTGGAGGATAATGTAAAAATGCCCTATCTTTGCACCAGCAAAAACAAAAATTCTATATTAACAATCAAATACAACAACATTATGAAAAAGTCTATTATCCTCCTCCTCGCACTCGTGCTGACCATCTGTCTCCCACTTCATCTTCAGGCCGATAACGACCAAGTGATCACCTTCGACCGTCTGCCCGCTACTGCCCAGACCATGCTGAAGCAAAACTTTTCGGACAAAGTTCCCCTGGTAATTACTGCCGACAGGGACGACTACAAAGTGATGTACCAGAGTGGTGAAAAAGTAGAGTTCGACAAGAAAGGCAACTGGAGAGACATCGAATGCAAGACAAGCCAAGTGCCTGCCGAACTGATTCCTGCACAGATTGCAGCCAATGTGAACGCCACATTCCCTGGAGCAAAAATCACCAAGATCGAACGCGACCGCCGCGGCTACAGCGTCAAACTCAGCAATGGTTTGGAACTGGAGTACAATCAGAATTTCCAGGTGATTGAAGTTGACGACTAAGCATCATAGATGCTAATCCCGTAATAATCATTATTCAAACAATCCCCCGCCACTCGATGCTGGCGGGGGATTGATTTTTGGCACAAAAAAACACCCAGCAGAAAGCCGGGTGTCACGTTGTGTTGTCTGTTCAGCGGTTTGTTTATTTCGCAACTGGAGCCTTGCGATCGCGGATGCGTGCTGCCTTGCCCTGGAGGTTGCGGAGATAGTAAAGCTTGGCGCGACGCACCTTGCCGTACTTGTTGATCTCAACCTTCTCGATGAAAGGCGACTCAATTGGGAAAATACGCTCTACACCTACGCCGTCAGAAATCTTGCGTACAGTAAAACGCTTCTTGGTACCATGACCCGAAATGCGGATCACAACGCCTCGGTACTGCTGGATACGCTCCTTGTTACCCTCACGAATCTTGTAGGAAACAGTAATCGTATCACCGCTCTGGAATGCTGGAAGCTCCTTGCCTGTGGCAAATGCCTCTTCAGCAATCTTCATCAAATCTGCCATAATGACTAAATTCAATTAAGTGGTTTATAACTAAAAAAGAATTGGACCGGCAGGCATAACTGGTAGCGTTCCCAGACATAGGCCTTGCATCCTGCTTCGCCCGGCATTCGTCAAAGAAGCCGCAAAACTGGCCGAAAGCGGGTGCAAAGATACAACTTTTTGCCGAATCCCGAAAACTTTCTTTCAGAAAAACAATTTCACGGGGGCGAAAAAATGTCGAAGCAGCCAGTTTTGCCACTTCGACATTGATTTTATCGGAGTAAAAGATTCACTTCGAGACCGAAACAGAGAGCATTAAAGTGCGCTGACGATCTCCTGGGTATCGGTGGCAATCATGAGCTCCTCGTCGGTAGGAACGACAGCCACAGTAACCTTGGAATCGGGGGTAGAGATGATAGCCTCTTCGCCACGCACCTCCTTGTTCTTCTCGGCATTGAGCTTGATGCCCAGGAACTCCAGTCCCTCAAGCACACCTGCGCGGAAGAGGCGGTCGTTCTCGCCCACGCCACCCGTGAATGCGATGGCATCGACACCACCCATGGCTGCAGCGTATGCACCGATATACTTCTTGACGCGGTAGTAGTAAACCTCCAGGGCACGCTTGGCATCATCGTCACCATCCAAAGCCTTGAGAGTGGCGTCGCGCATGTCGCTCGAACCACAGAGGCCAAGCATACCGGACTTCTTGTTGAGGAACGTATCCATCTGGGCAGGAGTAAGTCCCTCCTTCTCCATGATGAAGGTGACAGCAGCTGCATCGATATCACCGGAGCGGGTACCCATCACGAGTCCCTCCAAAGGAGTGAGGCCCATCGAAGTATCAACGCACTTGCCATTGACTACAGCCGACATGGAAGCACCATTGCCGATGTGGGCAACAATGATCTTCGAGTTCTTGGGATCAAGACCCAGGTACTCCATGGTGCGCTTGCTGACGAAACGGTGCGATGTGCCGTGGAAGCCATAGCGACGCACGCTCCACTTCTTGTAGATGCTGAGCGGAATGGCATACATGAAGGCCTTCTCGGGCATGGTCTGATGGAACGCAGTGTCGAAGACGGCAACCTGTGGAACCGATGGAAGGAGCTCCTTCACGGCCATGATGCCCTTGAGGTTGGCAGGGTTGTGGAGAGGACCAAGGACTGCACATTCCTTGATGACGTCGATGACCTCATCGGTGATGAGGCACGATTCGGTGACCTTCATGCCGCCATGGAGCACACGGTGACCTACGGCCTGAATCTCGTTAGCCGACTTCAGCACGCCATACTTCGGGTTGAGCAGGTGCTCCTTGAAGACAAATTCCACAGCAGCCGTATGCTCGAGCATGAAGTTCTCAACAACGACCTTTGAACCATCGGGAGCCGTAAGCTTGAGGAATGAATCGGGCAGGCCAATCTTCTCGACACCACCCTGGGCAATGACTTTCTTGTTGTCGAATACCTTATACTTGAGGGAAGAAGAACCGCAGTTCAGTACAAGAATTTTCATTAATTTACCAAGTTAAATATTTATTGTTAATCGTTTAATGTTAATTATCATTTGGCTGCGGCACGCTCCTTGGCACCGATGGCCTGGTTGCAGGTAACGACAATAGTCTGATAAACTTCATCGACGTTGCAGCCGCGCGACAGGTCGTTGACAGGAGCTGCGATGCCCTGAAGGATAGGACCGACAGCTGTGCCACCCGTGAAACGCTGAACGAGCTTGTAGCAGATGTTGCCTGCCTCAAGGCTTGGGAAAACGAGGGTGTTGCAATGACCGGCAATCGTGCTGCCCTTGGCCTTGCTGGCACCTACGCTGGGAACAATAGCGGCATCGGCCTGCAGTTCGCCATCAATCTGGAGGTTGGGATCAAGCTCCTTGGCTACTGCTGTTGCCTCGACAACCTTGTCAACCATTTCATGCTTAGCCGAACCCTTGGTCGAGAACGAAAGCATGCCGACAACAGGAGTCTCGATACCAGCAATGTCGTGAGCGGTCTGGGCAGAGCAAACGGCAATCTGACCGAGCTGCTTGGCATCGGGATTAGGAGTAACGGCGCAGTCTGCGAATACCAGAATGCCCTCCTTGCCATAGGCCTTGGCAGCCTCATTCTCCATAATCATGATGAATGCACCCGATACGCAGGAGATGCCGGGAGCCGTCTTGATGATCTGGAGAGCAGGACGAAGCACGTCGCCTGTGGTATTGCGTGCACCTGCAACCTGACCATCAGCTTCACCCGACTTGATGATAAGGGTACCCAGATAAAGAGGATCCTTCACGAGTTCGGCAGCCTTTTCGGGGGTCATGCCCTTCTTCTCGCGAAGCTTGAAGAGGAGGTCAGCATACTGCTGTGCCTTAGGATTATTCAGAGGCTCCACGATGGTAGCCTTGTCGATGTTCTTGAGGCCATACTCCTTGACGAGTGCTTCGATCTCTGTCTTTGCACCAATCAGGATGATGTCTGCCACACCGTCGCCAAGGATGCGATCTGCAGCCTGGATTGTACGTGGTTCGGTGCCCTCTGCGAGGACGATTCGCTGCTTATTGCCCTGGGCTTTGGCAACGAGTTGATCCATTAATGCCATAGTGAAATTTGTTAGATTTATTAGTTAGTGAAAAATGCTGTTAGATTATTCGATATGCGAACAAGTTTACTTTCTTGCGCAAAGATAATAATCTTTGAGAAGAAAACCAAGAGTTGGAGCAACTTTTTAAAAAAAATGCCCAAATTTATGGATAAATAGCGTTTTTCGAAGGAAAAAGGAATATAAAACTGACACTTATGTCAATTGGCCGGCAAGTGCTTTCCAAAGATTGTCCTCGGGGACAGGAGCCACGATGGAAATCTCCTGCTTGGAAACAGGATGTACAAACTGAGCCCGACGAGCATGCAAAGAGATGCCTCCATCTGGATTGGAGCGAGGGGCGCCATACTTCAAGTCACCCTTGATGGGCAGACCGATGTGGGAAAGCTGGCACCGGATCTGATGATGACGACCCGTAAAAAGCTGAACCTCAAGCAAGGCATACCGTTCGGTCATTGCCTTGACACAATAGTGAAGACGCGCCTCTTTCGAACCTGGACGGGGCGCATCGTAGGCAAACGAGCGATTCAGTTTCTCGTTACGGACCAGGTAATTCGTCAAGTCCTGTTCCTTAGGAGGCAGGTTTGTGGCGTGTGAGTCCGAACCGGCATCGCCCGTCCACACATTATCGACAATGCACCAATAGGTCTTGTGCACCTCACCATTAGCGAACATCCGGTTGAGACGTTCGAGGGCCTTGCTGGTCTTGGCGAAAAGGACCACCCCGGTGGTGGGGCGGTCCAATCGGTGTGTGACACCCAGGAAGACATTGCCTGGCTTGGCATCGCGCTCCTTGATCAGGCGTTTCAGCGTCTCAGGCAATGGTTCGTCGCCGGTCTTGTCTCCCTGCACAATCTCGTGGCAGGTCTTGCTGACAGCGAGGATGTGGTTGTCTTCGTAGATTATTTCCAATTAACCAAAAAAATTAATTGTTAATTATTAATTGTCAATTGTTAATTGGGATTTTCTTACATATTCATGCCGCCATCGATCTGGATAACCTGACCGCTGACATAGCTTGACAAGTCACTGGCGAGGAAGAGACAAACGTTGGCAATATCTTCCGTCTGGCCACCACGACGCAGCGGGATCTTCTTCATCCACTCGTCGCGTACGGCCTGGGGAAGCTGGGCAGTCATGGCCGTCTCGATGAAGCCAGGAGCAACAGCATTGGCGCGGATGCCCTTGGGACCCATTTCCTGGGCGATGGACTTGGCGAGGGCAATCATGCCGGCCTTCGAAGCCGAATAGTTGCACTGGCCGGCGTTGCCGTGAACACCGACAACCGACGACATATTGATGATGGAGCCACCCTTCTGACGAAGCATGATGGGACAGCAGGCATGGATAAAGTTGAAAGCGGACTTGAGATTGACGTTGATGACGGCATCCCACTGGGCTTCCGACATACGGAGCATGAGCCCGTCTTTGGTGATGCCAGCATTGTTGACAAGAATATCAATGCGGCCAAAGTCTTCCTTAATTTTGGCAACAACAGCCTCAGTCTCTGCAAAGTCGGCTGCATTCGACGCATAGCCGATGCACTTGACGCCATGAGCTGCAATCTCTTCGGCAGCACGATGGATGTTGGCAAGATGCTCTTCGTTGAGAGCAAGGTCGGTGAATGCAATGTCGGCACCTTCGGTGGCGAACTTGTGTGCAATGGCGTTGCCAATGCCACGGGCAGCACCCGTGATGAGTGCTACTTTTCCTTCAAGAAGTTTCATATTCTATATTTAATTTAATAATGTGTATAGGAACGAGCATGGGTCCGGACGATGCCGTAAAAGATCATCTTGAAGATGCACTCGCGGAGCCTTGCCGTAGGCACACCCAAGGCTGTGAATTGACCTCGTATGTTGGGCAAATCCAACCCGCGCAAGGCATAATGGATCGTAACAGCAACGACCGAAGCATTGTCAATGTCAAAAGTCCCTTCCTCAATGCCCTGCTGCAGAATGCTCCGCAAAATGCTCAGTTCCCGTACATCGAGACGGCGCCGGGCATGCTCAAGCTGAATGACATCGCGGAAGAATTCTGCCTTCAGCGAGCCATTGCGTATCACGGTGTTACGGACCTGATCAAGACGACAGAGTATGTATCGCTTCAGTTTCTCGTCGGCAGGAATCTCGAGAGGCGGAATCTCTTCGATGGCTTCAATGATGTGGCTCATCTCGCTATCGACAACCGAAAGGAAGATCTCAGACTTTGACTTGAAATACGTATAAAGTGTGCGTCTTCCCTTCCCCGACTTGGCGGCGATTTCGTTCATCGTCGTATTGTCGAAGCCCTTCGTGGCAAACAGTTGGCGAGCCACCTCGATAAGTTCGGATCTTGTATTTACACTCATAGATTCTTTGAAGAGCGGAATTGCTCACTTTCTTTATTTGTGTGCAAAATTACATATTATATTCATACGTTCGCCAAATCGTTGTTTTTTTTTCCAAATTCATTTGATTTTTATGCTCGAAAACATAAAATTGACAAATATAGTGTAAAATTTCGCACTATTTTGTCAAAAAATTTGGATAGTTCAATTCTTTCCTTTATATTTGCAACGAAATATAGTTTCTTGTGAGCATTTCTGCTATTTTGTATAAACAAAATCACACCCGATAATCTAATCTATATGAGCTATCTGAAGTTTGACAAGACTCTGCTAACTAACCTTGAGCAATCTCTTGACATCGAGTATCTCCGCACGAACAAAAGTGGAGCATACTCAAGTACTTCGGTAACCGGATGCAATACCCGCAAGTACCATGGTCTGCTGGTTATTCCCGTTCCGGAGATGGATGATGACAACCATGTATTGCTTTCATCCCTTGATGAGACTGTCATACAGCATGGTGCAGAGTTCAATCTCGGTATCCACAAGTATGAGGGCGACACCTTTGCGCCCCGTGGACACAAGTACATCCGTGAGTTTAATTGTGAAACCATTTCCACCGACACCTATCGTGTGGGTGGCGTCATCCTGACCCGCGAAAGCCTTCTGGTTCTTCACGAGCCTCGTGTCATCATCCGTTACACGCTGGTTGATGCCCACAGCGAGACCACATTGAGGTTGCGGCCACAGCTCGCATTCCGCAATGTGAATGAGCTCACTCAACGCAACAATCAGGTGAATTTCAACTACGAGGTGGTGGAGAATGGTATCGGCTCCTGCCTCTACCCAGGCTACCCCACGCTTTACATGCAGCTTTCGAAAGAAAACCAGTGGCACAGTCATCCCGACTGGAACATCGGCGTAGAATATCCGCGCGAACAGGTGCGCGGTTATGGCTACAAGGAAGACCTCTTCATGCCAGGTTATTTCGAATTCTCAATCAAGAAGGGCGAAAGTGTCGTATTCTCAGGCGGCATCACCCCCATCAAGCCAAATGGCCTGAAGGCTCTCTTCACACGCGAATTTAAGCTTCGCACCACACGCGACAGCTTCTTCAATTGCCTCAAGATCTCGGCCACCAGCAACATCATCGAACGCGATGGCAAGGACTACATCATCGCCGGCTATCCCTGGTTCAAGGTGCGTGCACGCGACCAGTTCATCGCCGTTCCCGGCTCCACCCTCGTCATCGGCGACGAGGCAGAATACCACAAGATCATGGCAAGTGGCATCGAGGCGCTGCGTAACTTCATGCAGAACAACGAAGGCGACAAGACTATCCACGAGATCAACTTCCCCGACATTCCTCTTTGGGCCGTTTGGGCTGTTCAGCAATATGCAGTTCGTGCAGGCTTCGAGAAGGCCGCCAAGAAGTATGGCGACTTTGTTGAGGAAGTGCTCGACTACATCATCGACGGCAATTCCGAGCTGGAGGTACGCGAGAATGGACTTGTCTATGTCAATGCCGACGGACAGGCCATCACCTGGATGAATGCTACCGAATTCGGCCATCCTATCACCTATCGCACCGGCTATATCGTAGAGTTCAATGCCCTTTGGTACAATGCGCTCAAGCTGGGTATCGAATTCCTGAAGCTGGATGCCGAAAAGAATGTCGAGAAGCTGGATGCGCTCGATCTGCTGGCCGAGAAGTATGAGGCCAACTTCAAGCGCCTGTTCACCACGCCGACAGGATATCTGTACGACTACATCACCGATGACTTCAGTTGCGCAGACGTTCGCCCGAACCAGCTCTTTGCCATCGGCCTGCCTTACACACCATTCTCCAAACCCGAGCGCAAGGCTGTCCTCGACATGGTGACCAAAGAGCTGCTGACGCCCAAGGGTATCCGCTCCCTGACACCGACTGCCGGCCTTTATCGTCCCAACTACTGGGGCAACGTAAGCCAGCGCAATGCCGCTTACCACAATGGTGCCTGCTGGCCATGGCTCCTCGGCATCTATGCCGAAGCCTATCTCTCAGTATTCACCAATTCTGGTGTTGCCTTTATCACACGTCGTCTGTGGGCTTACGAAGAGGAGATGAGCCGCCACTGCATCGGCACCGTTTCGGAAGTATATGATGGCAATCCGCCATTCCGTGGCCACGGAGCACAGTCACTCTCGATCAACCAGGCCGAGATTCTGCGTGCCATGGATTTCCTGAACCGTTACGTTGCAAAATCACAGAAGAAAAACAATAAATAAAATCCAGAATAAAACATGAAAGCATTAATGTTTGGCTGGGAATGGCCTCCTCATATCCTCGGTGGTCTCGGACCCGCTTCGTTCGGCATCGTGCGTGGCGTTGTCAACACTGGAGAATGTGATGTCACCTTTGTCCTGCCAAAGCCACAAGGCGACGAAATCAAAGACTTCGTACACATCATTGGCGCATCCAACACGCCAGTGGTATGGAAGGACGTCGATTGGGACTACGTACAGAAGCGTCAGGGTCATGTGATGGATCCACAGGAATACTATGACCTCCGCAACTGCATCTACGCTGACTTCAGCAATCTCTACACCAACGATCTCGGCTGCATCGAGTTCTCGGGCAAATATCCCAAGAACCTGCTCGAAGAAATCAACAACTATTCCATCGTAGCCGGTGTCATCGCCCGCAAGGAACTGCAGCATGGCGGTTTCGACGTAATCCATGCACACGACTGGCTTACCTATCCTGCAGGCATCCATGCCAAGCAGGTGACTGGCAAGCCCCTTGTCATCCATGTTCACGCTACGCAGTTCGACCGCACCCGCGGTATGTGCGATGCCAATGACCCGACCTTCAAAATCGAGCTCGACGGCATGAACAATGCCGACCAGATCCAGTGTGTATCCGAATTGACTCGTCAGACCGTCATTAACCACTATCATCAGGATCCCGCCAAGTGCATCGCTATGCACAATGCCGTAGAACCCATGTCGCAGGAAGTGCTCGACATGGAGGCCAAGCGCGGTACAGACGAAAAGGTCATCACCTTCCTGGGACGTATCACGGCACAGAAGGGCTGCGAGTACTTCGTCGAAGCCGCTTCGCGCTGCCTCCAGAAGGCGCCCAATGCCCGCGTAGTCATGGCTGGCAACGGCGACCTCATGGAACAGATGATCCATCTGGTTGCCCAGAAGGGCCTCGCCGACCGCTTCCACTTCACCGGCTTCCTGCGCGGCAAGCAGGTCTATGAGATGTTCAAGGTCAGCGATGTCTATGTGATGCCATCGGTATCCGAGCCCTTCGGCATTTCTCCACTCGAAGCCATGCAGTGCGGCGTTCCTTCAATCATTTCGAAACAGTCCGGCTGCGGCGAAATCCTCGACTACTGCTTCAAGTGTGACTATTGGGACATCGATGCGATGGCCGATGCCATGTACGCCCTCATCACCTATCCCGAACTCCACAAGTTCATGCAAGAGAAGGGTCGCAACGAGGTCAACCAGATCACCTGGGAAAAGGTCGGCCGCCGTGTTGTTGACGCTTACAAGAGATTATTAGGCTGGTCCTAAACAGCGACCAGGAATTAAATATTTTAATCTTTAATTTTTAAAGTTACTTATGAAAACCGTATGTTTGCTGTTTGAGATACATCAGCCTTTCCGTCTGAAGAAATATCGCTTCTACGATATCGGTGCAGACCACTACTACTATGATGACTATGCCAACGACGAGATTCTGAAGCGCCTGGCATATCAGAGTTATATCCCCGCTGCCAAGATGCTGCTGGAGATGATTGAGGCATCTGAAAAGAAGTTCAAGGTGGCTCTCTCGATTTCAGGTGTCGCCATGGAGCAGTTCGAGATGTATTGCCCCGAGTTCCTCGACTGTGTTCGCGAACTGGTTTCGACCGGTTGCTGCGAGCTCTGCTGCGAGACCTACTCCCACTCACTTTCTTCTCTTGTCGATCCCGAGGACTTCAAGTATCAGGTTGACCTCCAGAAGAAGATCATCTTCGACACCTTCCAGTATGACTCCAAGACCTTCGTCAACACAGGCTTCATCTACAACGACGAAATCGGCGCCGAGGTGGCTGCAATGGGCTTCAAGGGCATCGTTACCGAGGGCACACGTCACGTCCTGGGCTGGAAGTCGCCCAACTATGTTTACTCCACCGCTGCCAAGCAGGATGTGGGCCTGATGTTCCGCAACACGAAGTTGTCGGAGGATATCTGCCTCAATTTCCAATATGGTCTTGACGCCGGCCAGTACATGAGCTGGATTGCCGAATCGCCTGCCGAGGAAAAGGTTTATCTCATCGCCATGAACTTCGACGTTGTCGGTGGCATGAACCCCGAGTCGAGCGGCATCTTCAACTTCTTCAAGGCACTTCCATACTTTGCCGAGCAGAAGGATATCCGTTTCGCTACACCTGCCGAATGCTGGGAGAACATTCCACCTATCGCTGTTGCCAATGTGGGTCACCCCATCTCCTGGGATGGCTACGACAAGGACGTCAGCGCCTGGATGGGCAACGATCTGCAGAACGAGGCCATTCGTGCCATCTACTCCATTTCCGAGCGTCTGCACATGTCCAACAACGAGGTGCTCCGTCAGGACTTCGCCTACCTGCTCTCTGCCGACCACTTCAAGTTCATGTCAACCAAGATGGGTGCCTACGTTCCATTCTCTCCATATGACTCGAGCTTCGATGCGTTCACCAACTATATGAACATCGTAAGCGACATGGAAATCCGCCTGAAGCAGGAATTCCCCGAGGAGGTAGAGAACGAGGAGCTCAACCCACTGCTGAAGCAGATCAACGAACAGGGCAAGGAGATCGAAAAGCTCCAAGCCAAGCTCGAAAAGGCAGAAAAGAAGCTCAGCGACATGAAGGCCGCCGCCAAGAAGCCTGCTGCCAAGAAGCCTGCTGCCAAGAAGACAGAGAAATAATTTTCTGACTTTGGTTATCATCTATTAATTGCCGAATGGGATACAGGCTCATCCTCATGTATCCCATTTGGCATATTCTATTATTACGCAAGCAGATATCCATCTGCACGACACATCTATACGCCTTCAGAATACAAAATATCTGAATATGGTTGACAAGAGCAAGCATATACCTCCTCATCTGAGACGCAGCCTGCTAGGCCTCATCATATTCTTGCTTGTCATCAGTGTGGCAAAATTCTTCGTCACGATGCACCAGCAGGAAGAGCGCATCGATGTGCTCGAAGCCCAAGTGGCGCAACTGCTTGCCGATACCACTCGTTTGCGGATTCTGCCTGCTTTCTCTCCAGACCGCAACACTACTCAAAGAAGCACCAGCGACAAGCCCTACTATCATCGAAAGAACTACAACACTAAACGCCAGGGTGCTTCCGCCGAGAAACAAGGCAGCCACCAGGATTCGTCCCGTGCAGCCCACAGAACCGTTGAGACAAAAGCCGATGATCGTCCACGCAAATTCACCCAGGCCCACCTGTTTGACCTGAACACCATCGACAGTCTCAATCTGATACGAATTCCAGGAATTGCCGGACGCACAGCCTCCGTGATAATCAAAAATCGCCAACGTTATGGCGGCTTCTACAATCCCTGGCAACTGCAGGAATTCCTCACCTGGGATGCCGCCAAGGACTATATGGAGGAATGGTGCACCGTCTGGTTCACCGCCGATGTTTCCCGTATTCGCCCGATACCCATCAATGCTGCAACAATCTCCGAACTGCAGCGACATCCTTATATCTCACACGAACAGGCTGTCGAAATAGTCCGCTATCGCACGCGACATAAGCGCATGGCAACGGCTGGAGAACTTCAGCAACTCACAACGTTCTCCGACGAGCAAATCCAACAGCTGTTCCCCTATCTTTCATTCGAATGAATTCTGATAACACTAATCCTTGCATGATGTCCCGATTGAAAAAGATCCTATTCTATATTGTTTGCCTGTTAGCCACAATCATACTGCTATCCTCTTGTCAAGAAAAAAAATATCATATCGGCGTGTCACAATGTATCCATAACCAATGGAACATGCGGCTCATCGAAGACTTGCAACGAGAGGCAAATTCCCATCCCGAGGTCGAATTAAGCATTCTGAACAACACAACAGGAGAAACAGAACAGATAGCCGATGTGCGCAAACTGATCAAAGAGAAGGTCAATCTGATTATAATCTTGCCCGAGAAGTCCGAAGCATTGAGCCCAGTTGTTGACGAAGCGGCTGCGGCGGGCATTCCTGTTATTCTCATCGACAGCGAAACCACCAGCAGCAACTACACGGCACGTGTCTGTGTGGACAACAGGAACATTGGCATAAGGGGCGGGCGATTTGCATCCTACCGTCTCAAAGGGAGCGGAAAGATCATCGAGGTGTTAGGCATCAAGGACTCCTCTTCTTCCGAAGAACGTCACAAGGGATTCGTCGAGGTAATTTCGAACTATCCCGACATTCAGGTCATTGATTCATGCTATACCGAATGGACCTACGAGTCGGCTTTTCCTCTCTTGGATAGCCTGATTGCCCTGCACCCCGACGTTGACCTGATTGCTGCCCAGAACGACCCGTTGGCCATTGCAGCATACGATGCCTGCCAAAAGCACAATCTCAAGGAAATGCCCCTCATCATGGGCATCGATGCACTTTCTGGCGAAGGCCAGGGAATCCAAAGCGTTCTCGACGGCAAGATCGATGTCACCTGGGCCAATCCCACTTGTGGACTCGAGTCTTTCCAGCTGGCGCTCGACATTCTGGAAGGACGTCCCTACCAACGTGTCACCAAACTACAGACCCAGCTCATCGACCGCAACAACGTGAACATGGTGCTACTTCAGGAACAGCGTGTCGAAACATTGAACCAGCGCATCGAAGAAGTCAATGGACGGATGGGCATGTATCTGCAACGTTCCAATATACTCCAGATGCTCATCCTGGCTGCCATTATCCTCATCATACTGATCATCGGTTTTGTGGCCTACGTCATCTGGGCCATGCGACAGCAGGCCAACTTGCGCAAGAAGGTCGAAGAGGCCACACAAGCCAAGCTGACATTCTTCTCGAATATCAGCCATAGCTTCCGCACTCCGCTTACCCTTATTGCTGATCCTATTCGAACTTTATTGGAAGAAGGTGGGCTCACCGATCGCCAGAGGGAACTGATCGTTCTGATGGGGCACCAGTCCGAGGAACTGCTGAAACTTGTTGACAAGGTGCTGAACGTTCTTCAAGATGACCTGTTGAAAAACGGCGAACGTCTCGATGCCATCGCCCAGCAATCGGTACGCAACACAGCAAATGCTGCCGAAATACGCGACAAGACCTTCAACGAAACGCCGGGCATCTCTGTCGAAGAGAGCCGCGAGTCCGTGCTCGTTGTCGATGACAATGCAGACATCCGCAAGTATCTCAGCATGGTATTGGAGAAGAAAGGTTATCTTGTGCTCACCGCATCCAATGGCGAAGAGGGCCTCTACATGGCCAAGCAGAATATCCCCGACCTCATCATCTGCGATGTCATGATGCCTGTGATGGATGGCCTCGAATGCTGCCGCCTCATCAAGGCAGACCAGAACACAAGCCATATCCCCGTCCTTCTGCTCACAGCCTATGCGCTCGACGACCAACGCATCCAGGGGTACCAGTCGGGTGCGGATGCCTATATTACAAAACCTTTCAATACAGATGTGCTTTGCTCCCGCATCGAGAATCTGATCAGCAACCGAAAACGCATCAATCCGAACAACGATCGCTATCAGGAAATGGCTCAAGCTGAATTCGGTGATGTGGATCGGGCGTTCTTCAACCATTTCCACAGCTTCGTTTCCGAGAATCTCAGCAATGCGAATCTCGACATCCAGCAGTTGAGCGAGGAATTCAACATGAGCCGCGTGCAGCTCTATCGCAAATGCAAGTCCATCACGGGCAAGTCGCCTGTCGAACTGATCCGCCTCATCCGTCTGAAGGCAGCCACCCACCTGCTGCATACCACAAGCATGTCGGTTTCGGAGATAGCCTACGAAGTTGGATTCTCTTCGCCAAGCTACTTTGCCAAATGCTATAAGGACCAGTATAACATGTCGCCTACCGATATTCAAAAACAAAACAAGGCGAACCTATAGAAATAGGCTCGCCTTGTCCTGCTTCGCTTCACTTCAGCACATCAAAAAAACCAACCACCTTACGATGATTGGTCTTGTGTAGCGCCTACGGGACTCGAACCCGTGTACCCGGCGTGAGAGGCCGGTATCCTAACCGCTAGATGAAAGCGCCAGGAAAACTCTCAAAAAGTTGGGTGGGTAGTGGGATTCGAACCCACGACATACAGAACCACAATCTGTCGCTCTAACCAACTGAACTATACCCACCATGTAGGTTAAAACCTGATTAGCGGGTGCAAAGATAATGATATTTCTTGGAATCCCCAAATTTTTCAACAAAAAAATGCAAGATTTTCGTTCCACTTGAGTAATAATGGCACATTTTCGCCTATTTTTGCATCTTTTAGGTGACAAAATTTGCATTTCTCGCAACTTATCATTATCTTTGCCCCGTTATAATCATCCAACATCCAACCCCTCTTAACCCTTCTTAACCGCAAACAACCCCTCTTAACACAAAATAACAACGAATATGAATCTGTTTGATCAAATCAGCGAAGGCATCAAGAATGCTATGAAGGAACGCGATGCAGTGCGTCGCGATACGCTCCGCAACGTGAAAAAAGAATTTATCGAGGCCAAGACCGCAGATGGTGCCAATGGCGAGCTTTCAGACAGCGATGCCCTCAAGATCATCGCCAAGATGGTAAAGAAAGGCAAGGACGCTGCCGAACAATTCATTGCCGGAGGCCGCCAGGACCTCGCCGACGAAGAACTGGCACAGGTCAAGGTGATGGAGGAATTCCTTCCCAAGGCTCTTTCTCCTGAAGAAATCAGCGAGAAGATCAAGGCCATCATCGCCGAAGTGGGTGCCACAAGTCCCAAGGACATGGGCCGTGTCATGAAGGCTGCCACCGCCAAACTCGCCGGCATGGCCGACGGTAAGGCCATCTCGGCAGCAGTGAAGGACCTGCTCAGCAAACTCGGATGAGAACTGTCACCCAACGCGTCAGCCGAGCCTCGGTAACCATCGAAGGCGAATTGCGCTGCCAGATTGGCCAGGGCCTGCTCGTGCTCGTAGGCTTCGAGGCTGCCGACACACAGGAAGACATCGACTGGATGGCCCGCAAGCTGCTGGCGCTGCGCATCTTCGACGATGAGCGGGGCGTGATGAACCGATCGGTGATTGACGTAGGCGGCGAAGTGTGCATCGTCTCGCAGTTCACACTCCATGCCCTCACCGCCAAAGGCAACCGTCCCGCCTACATCCGTGCTGCAGGCCGTGACATTGCCGTGCCGCTCTACGAGAAGTTTGTCCAGGAGATGCAACAAGGTCTCGGTCGTCCCGTCGCCACCGGCATCTTCGGTGCCGACATGCAGGTCGAACTGATCAACGACGGACCCGTTACTATCTGCATCGACACCAAGAACAAGGAATAAATCTCTTATCTTACAATAGTTATTATTGCTATGACTATTAACGAAAAACTCAATAATGCATCAAACGCCTGTTTGATTATCATGTTCTCTGGCCTAATTCTCAAGTATCATACAAATTGGGCTGCTGCGGAATATATCCAACTGGCAGGCTTCGGCCTCTGGATTATCTTGACAATCTATAAACTGTTGCATTGGAAGACCTTTCGCAACGAGAACATCGTAATTCTTCTTATGCTTGGAATGGTTGCTTTTGTATTTCTTTGCATTTTTATTGGCCTGGCAGTACAATGATCCAAAAACATCAATACCCTAACAATTATGACCGACAAATATCTTGACACCCTCAGCAAGTACGACGTGAACCTCAGCGACGAGGAGATTGCCAGCGAAGTGAAGCAGATCGTCTCCGAGAACTACGATGCCAACAACACCATCGATGTCCTCAAGTTCAGCCTTGGCTGTATCGACCTCACCAGCCTCAACCCCACCGACAACGAGGAACGCATCACCGAATTCACCAAGCGCGTCAATGATTTCGAGGACGAATACCCCGAACTTGACAACGTCGCTTCCATCTGCGTCTATCCCAACTTCGCAGAAGTAGTTTCAACCAACCTCGATGTCACCGAAGTCGATACGACAGTCGTGGCTGGAGGATTCCCTTCCAGCCAGACATTCGACGAAATCAAGGTGGCAGAAATCTCCCTCGCCCTGGCCGGTGGTGCCGACGAGGTAGATATCGTCATCAATGTGGGCCAGATGCTGGCAGGCAACTACGAAGATATGTGCGACACCATCCAGGAATGCAAGGCTGCCTGTCGCGACAAGATCTTCAAGGTCATCCTCGAAACCGGTGCCCTCAAGAGCGCATTGCTCATCGCCAAGGCTTCCGTCCTCGCCATGTACTCGGGCGCTGACTTCATCAAGACATCGACGGGCAAGATCAGCGTGGCCGCCACGCCCGAAGCTGCCCTCGTGATGTGCAAGATGATCAAGGCCTATTATGAGCAGACCGGCAACAAGGTCGGATTCAAGGTGGCCGGCGGTGTGCGCACACCCGAGGATGCCGTAATCTATTATAGCATCGTCAAGGCTGTGCTCGGCGACGAATGGCTCACCAAGGACCTCTACCGTATCGGAGCATCCAGTGCAGCCAACAACCTGCTCTCGGCTATCCTCGGTCAGCCTGTAAAGCATTTCTTATAATGCTTTTCCAGCGCAAGCCCAGATAGGCACCTCGCATCAACAGATAGAGCAGGAAACTGATCCACAAGGCATCGTTGGCATCTGCCAACAGATGACTCAGGGCATAGCGTGCCACAAAGAAACACACAGTGCCAAGCAATAGCGAAAGGAACATCTCGCGTGTTGCTGTTGCTCCAATGTAGATGCCATCCCACATAAATGCAGCCACGCCGCAGATTGGGATGGCTGCTGCCCATGGCAGATAAGGCATTGCCGCCTCTATGATAAGGGTATCGTCGGTCAACAGGCCGAGGATGCCCTTTCCTGCTATTATATATAATAATGTGAAGAGCAGCATCACAACGCCACCCATGACGAACAGTCTTTTAACTACATCATTCACCCGTGTCTTGGCACCTTCTCCCGATGTCTGGGCAAGTCCGAAATACTTGCCGACCAAAGCCTCACCTGCCAAAGCAAAACCATCGCTGAAATAACTGAAAAGTGTGAATAGCTGCATCAGCAGCGCATTCACGGCAAGTAAGGTGTCGCCCATTCGGGCACCGAACGTCGTAAAGGCAGTAGTTACTGCTATCAGGCAGATCATTCGGAAGAAGATATCCCTGTTTACGGTGAAAAACTGTTGATAACTCAGTTCATATTCCCTGGTTTTATCAACATTACCCTGTTCAAAACCCGCAGAAGAGGGTTTATCAACATTTTTTGTGAATAACTCTGTTGACAACTTCATCTGATATCGACACCAGCCAATTGCAGCTGCAACACCCGCATATTCGGCTATCACCGTACCCAGTGCAACACCTTTGACTCCCAATCCCGCATGGAAAACCAACAGATAGCTGGCAACAATATTGAGCAGATTCTGTCCCACGGCGATATACAAGGGAAAGCGCGAATTCTGATTGCCCACAAGCCAACCATTCATTGCAAAGAGGGCCAGAACGGCAGGTGCCGCCCAGATTCGCACACGGAAATACTGCAGGGCCAATGCCCAAACCTGGTCGGTGGGAGCAATGATGATATGCGAAAGCCACTCCATGGGTCGCTGGATGGCAAAGATGCCAATACCGCAAAGCAACGACACACCCAGTCCCATGCGCAGCACCTTTCGGATAGAATGAAGGTCACGACGCCCGTATGCCTGGGCGGTAAGGCCGCTCGAACCCATCCGGAGGAAGTTGAACAGCCAGTAAACCATATTGAAGATCAGTCCCCCCACAGCAATGGCACCGATGGCCGCCTCGTTATTGAGGTGTCCGACAATGGCCAGGTCCACAATGCCGAGCAGGGGCACGGTGATATTGGTGATGATGCTTGGAAGGGCGATTCGAAGTATCTCGCGGTTCATGACTATCGGTGAAAAATAGATTGAATCCCGGGTGCAAAGATAACTATTTTTATTGAATCTCGAACCAATGAAAGCAATTTTTTGATAAAAAAAGAAAGGACCGAGACTTTCACAAGTCCCGATCCTCATAACATTTAGATAAACACACACAAATTACATGAAAAGCCAAACTTAATAACCAAATAGTATATTAATCACTATTACTTTCTTGATTTTGCGGTGCAAAGGTACGAACATTTTTCGAATCCTGCAATAGCCGTGATTTCAAATATAAATCATATCACCCCAAATCGCTACTCATTATCAACATCTTGTACATTTTTACACCAAAATAAATATAGTTGGCTTAGAAGCCCGAAAAATGCCGGTTCCAAAGGTTTCTTCATTCCGACATTCCGGAATTACTGTATAACGGAATAACGATATATCGACATTCCGCCAATCCGTTATATCGAAAAGTCCCTCAACCAACATATATACATTGCAAAATGCCACGTTTTCCCCACTTTTAAACGATTTTTTGTTCAAATTCTTGGCCAAACCTATAAAATTGCGTATCTTTGCGCCCAATTTAAGCGCATTCTCTTCTCTTTGCGCATCGAAACATAATAACATCATCATTAAAAAAGAAATGAGAGTAGCAATTGTTGGTGCCAGTGGCGCCGTTGGCCAGGAATTTCTTCGCGTACTCGATGAACGCAACTTTCCTATCGATGAACTTCTGTTGTTCGGTTCCAGCCGTTCCGCAGGTCGTACCTATAACTTCCGTGGCAAGGATATCGTTGTCAAGGAGCTTAAGCACGACACCGAGGACTTCAAGGGCGTGGACATCGCCTTCACTTCGGCAGGCGGTGGCACATCGAAGGAGTTTGCCGCCGACATCACGAAGTATGGTGCCGTGATGATTGACAACAGCTCTGCATTCCGCATGGATCCCGACGTACCCCTCGTCGTACCCGAGTGTAATGCCAAGGACGCGCTGGTACGTCCCAGGGGAATCATCGCCAATCCTAACTGCACCACCATCATGATGGTTGTGGCACTCCAGTGCATCGAGAACATCAGCCATATCAAGAAGATTCACGTGGCTTCCTATCAGGCCGCATCGGGTGCCGGTGCCGCAGCTATGAAGGAGCTGGAGACGCAGTATCGCCAGGTGCTCAATGGCGAGCCTGTCACGGTCGAGAAGTTTGCCTATCAGCTTGCCTACAACGTCATTCCTCAGATTGACGTCTTCACCGAGAACGGCTACACCAAGGAGGAGATGAAGATGTACAACGAGACACGCAAGATCATGCACACCGATGCGCTCTGCTCAGCCACCTGCGTGCGTGTTCCTTCGCTGCGCAGCCATTCCGAGGCAATCTGGGTCGAGACCGAAGAACCCATCAGCGTAGAGCAGTTCAAGGAGGCAATCCGCAAGGGCGAGGGCGTACAGCTCATGGACAACCCCGAGAAGAAGGAGTACCCGATGCCACTCTTCCTTGCCGGCAAGGACGATGTGTATGTGGGCCGTATCCGCAAGGATCTGGCCAACGACAACGGCCTTTCGTTCTGGCTCGTTGGCGACCAGATCAAGAAAGGCGCCGCCCTCAATGCCGTACAGATTGCCGAGTGGCTCATTGCCAACAATGGACTCAAAAAATAAGAAACTTCGTCACAAAATTCGAGAAACAATAGTTTGTCGCAATCTATAAACGAAACAAATTGAAAAAGTGGATGTGTCGCTTTATTGCAATGCATCCACTTTTTTTCATAATACAAACCAGCAACATAGATCCCGATCAAGGACGACGAATCTATTTCCGCCGCATAACCATTCTTGGCCAAGATTGGTCATGCTTCGGTTGGATAAAGCACTCTGTCGGCCGAGATAATGCTTACAACGATGAAGGCATAACCAATCTTGGCCAGGATTGGTCATGCTACGTTTGGATAAAGCACTCCGTCGGCCGGGACAATGCTTACAACGATGAAGGCATAACCAATCTTGGCCAGGATTGGTTATGCCTTCTATAGGAGCATGACCTTTCTTGGCCAAGATTGGGTATGCTCCAGTTGGATAGAACACGCTGTCGGCCGAGATAGTGCTTGCTGAGAGGGAGGCATGACCAATCTTGGCCAAGATTGGGTATGCTCCGATTGGATAAAGCACTCTGTCGGCCGAGATAGTACTTGCTGCGACGGAGGCATGACCAATCTTGGCCAAGATTGGTTATTCTTCCGTGGGAGCATGACCTTTTTTGGCCAAGATTGGTCATACTACGAACACGAAGAGTGGATTTCGTTTCAAGATTGGTTTTTCGATAAAATCGATGCACACTTTTGACAATAATGTGCATTATCTACGTTCCAAAAGGGCAAAAAACGGGCATTTTGGAGGGATAACCCGCTGAATTTCGCATCAATCGCTTTGCAGGCTCATTTTTTTTGTATAACTTTGCATCGTTTATTTAGAGCAATCGTTGTCATTATTCAAAAAAGAAACAACAAAGAAACAATTAAAATATACATTATTTAATTTATGGCACTAAAGATTATCGTACTTGCCAAGCAGGTACCAGATACCCGCAATGTGGGTCCAGACGCCATGACTCCCGAAGGAACCGTCAATCGCGCTGCCCTTCCTGCAGTCTTCAATCCCGACGATCTCAACGCACTTGAGCAGGCTCTTCGCCTGAAGGAGCAGTTCGCAGGCTCTACCGTTTCGGTCGTTACCATGGGTCTTCCCAAGTCTGCCGAAGTGATTCGCGAGGCACTTTATCGTGGCGCTGATGCCGGTTATGTAATCACCGACCGCTGCCTCGGCGGCGCCGACACTCTTGCTACCTCCTACACCATTGCCCAAGCCATCAAGAAGATTGGTGGTTTCGACATCATCCTTGGTGGTCGTCAGGCCATCGACGGCGACACCGCACAAGTAGGTCCTCAAGTGGCTGAAAAGCTCGGTCTGACCCAGGTGACCTATGCAGAGGAAATCCTCAAGCTCGATCCGGAAGCCAAGAAGGTGGTCATCAAGCGCCACATCGATGGTGGTGTCGAGACCGTTGAGGCTCCACTCCCACTTGTCGTTACCGTAAACGGTTCGGCAGCTCCCTGCCGTCCACGCAACGCCAAGCGCGTCATGAAGTATAAGAACGCTACAGCTCCTGCCGAGCGCACGCCCGAACAGGCAGAGAAACTGGCTGCAGCCATTGCCGCCAAGCCCTACCTCAACATCACCCAGTGGGGTGCTGCCGACATCGACGCCGACATGAAGCAGGTGGGCAAGACGGGTTCTCCAACCAACGTGAAGACCGTCAAGAACATCGTCTTCAAGGCCAAGGAGAGCAAGACCCTCACCAGCAGCGATGCCGACGTGGAGGGACTGATTGTAGAATTGTTGAACGATAAGATTATTGGCTAAAAAAAATGAACAGCGTATTTGTATATTGCGAAATCGAAGGCAAGACCGTCAAGGACATCAGCCTCGAACTCCTGACCAAGGGTCGCAAGCTCGCCAATACTCTTGGCGTACAGTTGGAGTGTGTCTGCGCCGGCTCTGGCCTCGAAGGCATCGAGAACCAGGTGATGAAGTATGGCGTTGACCGCGTACACGTCTTCGACGCTCCTGGTCTCTTCCCCTACACTTCCAATCCCCACACTGCCATTCTCGTCAACCTCTTCAAGGAGGAGGATCCGCAGATCTGCCTGATGGGTGCCGACGTAGTGGGTCGTGACCTCGGTCCTCGCGTATCGTCTGCCCTCTTCAGCGGCCTCACCGCCGACTGCACCGAGCTCGAGATTGGTGATTTCGACATGAATGTCGGCTTTGATGCAAACATGAAGCCCATCTCCAAGCATTACGAGAACAAACTCTACCAGATTCGTCCTGCCTTTGGCGGTAATATTGTTGCCACCATCGTCAACCCCGAGCACCGTCCACAGATGGCTACAGTGCGCGAAGGCGTGATGAAGAAGGAGGTTCTCGACGAGAACTACAAGGGCGAAGTGATTCGTCACGATGTAGCCAAGTATGTTCCTGAAACTGAATATGTAGTACGCGTCCTCGACCGTCACGTTGAGAAGGCCAAGCACAACCTCAAGGGTGCTTCGATCATCGTTTCTGGTGGTTACGGCATGGGTTCGAAAGAGAACTTCGACATGCTCTTTGACCTGGCCAAGGAAATCCACGCTGAAGTAGGTGCCAGCCGTGCAGCTGTCGATGCCGGGTTCGTCGATCACGACCGTCAGATTGGTCAGACCGGTGTCACCGTTCGTCCGAAGGTTTATATTGCTTGCGGCATCTCTGGTCAAATCCAGCACATCGCCGGCATGCAGGAGTCGGGCATCATCATCTCAATCAACAACGACCCCAACGCTCCCATCAACACCATCGCCGACTACGTCATCAACGGCACCGTCGAGGAGGTTATTCCCAAGATGATTAAGTACTACAAGAAGAATTCGAAATAAGATGAAAGCATTAGATTATCTACTCATCGTTGTTGTCCTGGCTTTCCTGGTTGCCAGCTATTTAACGGGCAGTGCAGAAGGAAAGGCCGGATGGAATGTTCTGGCAGTTCTGTGTTCTGCATGGTTCGGCAGTCGCATCGGTGGAAGAATCTATAAGAAAAATCACGAAAACAAATAAGGAAAATGGCTAATTTCTATACTGATCATCCCGAACTGAAGTTCGAGCTTGAGAATAATCCATTGATGAAGCGCATCGTTGAGCTCAAGGAGCGCAACTTTGCCGACAAGGATGCCTACGACTATGCTCCCCAGGACTTTGAGGATGCCCTCGATTCCTACGATCGCGTCTGCGAACTCACGGGCGACATCTGCGCCAACATCATTGCACCCAATGCCGAAGCTGTCGATGCCGAAGGTCCTCACTGCGAGAACGGTCGTGTGCGCTACGCTTCGAAGACCTACGAAAACCTCGATGCCACTGTCAAGGCCGGCCTCTGTGGTGTCACCATGCCCCGCCGTTACGGTGGCCTCAACCTTCCCAACACTGCCTACACCATTATCAACGAGATGATTGCATCGGCCGATGCCGGCTTCGAGAACATCTGGTCGCTGCAGGACTGCATCGAGACTCTTTATGAGTTCGGCGACGAGGACCAGCGTCAGCGTTTTGTTCCACGCGTCTGCAATGGCGAGACCATGTCGATGGACCTCACCGAGCCCGATGCCGGTTCCGACCTGCAGAGCGTCATGCTCAAGGCCACCTGGAGCGAGGAGGACAACTGCTGGCTGCTCAACGGCTGCAAGCGCTTCATCACCAACGGTGACTCCGACATCCACCTCGTGCTGGCACGTTCGGAAGAGGGCACCAAGGACGGCCGCGGCCTCTCAATGTTCATCTACGACAAGCGCCAGGGTGGCGTCAACGTGCGTCGCATCGAGAACAAGCTCGGCATCCATGGTTCTCCGACCTGCGAACTCGTCTATAAGAACGCACATGCCGAACTTTGCGGAAGCCGCAAGCTGGGCCTCATCAAGTACGTCATGGCCCTGATGAACGGCGCACGCCTCGGCATTGCCGCACAGTCGGTCGGCATCTCGGCCGCTGCCTACGAAGAAGGCCTGGCTTATGCCAAGGATCGTCGTCAGTTCGGCAAGGAGATCATCAACTTCCCCGCTGTCTATGACATGCTTGCCATCATGAAGGCCAAGCTCGACGCCGGTCGTGCCCTGCTCTACCAGACAGCCCGCTATGTGGATGTTTACAAGTGCCTCGAGGACATCGAGCGCGAGCGCAAGCTCACTCCCGACGAGAAGAAGGAGCTCAAGAAGTACAGCAAGCTCGCCGACAGCTTCACACCACTGGCCAAGGGCATGAACTCGGAGTATGCCAACCAGAACTCCTACGACTGCATCCAGATCCACGGCGGTTCGGGCTTCATGCTCGAATATGCCTGCCAACGTCTCTATCGCGATGCCCGCATCACTTCAATCTACGAGGGTACCACCCAGCTCCAGACCGTTGCTGCCATCCGCTATGTCACCAATGGTTTCTATGGTGAAGTCATTAATGACCTTCTCGCCGAGACTGAGATTGCTGAACAGTATGCCGGACTCAAGGAGCGTGTCGTAAAGATGGCTGAGAAGTACAATGCCGCCGTTGCCAAGGTCGTTGACCTGAAGGACGACGAGTTCAAGGACTTCTGCTCACGTCACCTCTACGAGATGGCCGCTGATACCATAATGAGCATCCTCATCCTCCGTAATGCCACACAGCGCCCCGACCTCTTCGAGAAGAGCGCCAAGGTCTATGTGCGCTACGCTGCCGCTGAGGTAGAGAAGCACGCCGACTTCGTAGCCGATGCTCAGCCTGCCGATCTTGACAACTATCGCAAGTAATTTTATTGGGAGTTAGCGGGAGTTAACAGGAGTTAGCGCTAACGCGCGGGAGTTAACGGACTATAGTTCAATTAACAATTAACAGTTGTTGGCTTGAACAGAATTTTTCCAGGCGCTTCTCTTGGACGTGACCGAAGGAAACAAGGTATCGTCCGTTAACTCCCATTAACTCCCGCTAACTCCTGCTAACTTCCGCTATTTTTCGCTAACTTCCACCAATACCATGAACTGGCTCAACGAGCTTTTGGTTCTTCATTCACCCATCCAGGCTACCGTAGTGCTTGCCTGTATCATTGCATTGGGCACAGCACTGGGCAAGATCAGGGTGGCAGGCATTTCATTGGGCGCCACCTTCGTCTTCTTTGTAGGTATCATGGCTGGAAGCTTCGGCTTCGCCATCGACCCGCAGATGCTGAAGTTTGCCCAAAGCTTCGGACTGGTAATCTTCGTCTATGAGGTCGGCCTTCAGGTCGGCCCAGGTTTTTTTGCGACATTCAAGGGCGAAGGCATTCGACTCAATGCCATCAGTACCGTCAACGTCCTGCTGGGTACAGCGATGGCATTTGGTTTGGCCTACGCTTGCAGCGTGCCGATAGCCGATATGGCAGGAATCTTAAGCGGTGCTGTCACCAACACACCCGCTCTTGCCGCAGCCCAGCAGACACTCTCCCAGCTCGGCATCGACTCGCGCAGTTCTGCCTTGGGTTGTGCTGTCACTTACCCTTTGGGTGTGGTTGGTGTCATCCTGGCCATGGCGTTCCTCAATAAACTGCGTATTGCACAACAGGCCAACCATCCACCCCAGGACGATGGCAAGGAACCTTACTTTGCCACGTTCCAACTCAAGAACCCTGCCCTCTTCGACCAGAAACTGAAGGATATCGTTAACCTGACACCTGCCAAGTTCATCATCTCGCGCATCTGGCGCGATGCCGACACGACGGTGACTCCTGTCGGTGAAACAAGCCTTCAAGCCGACGACCGTTTGATGGTGGTCACCGAGGAACAGTATATTCCGCAACTAACTGTGCTCTTCGGTCTTCAGGACAAGAGCCAGGACTGGAACCGCAAGGATGTGGACTGGGATCATCTCGATGGGCAACTCATCTCGAAGAAGATTATCATCACCCAGAGCTCGATCAACGGTCGCAAATTGGGTTCGTTGCGCCTCCATAATCGATACAAACTTAATGTGAGCCGTGTGGGACGCATGGGCCTCAACCTGCTTGCCACTCCTAACCTGGTACTGCAATATGGCGACCGTCTCACCGTTGTGGGTCGTGCCGAAGACATTGCAAAAGCAGAAGCCGAACTCGGCAATGCCAACCAGTCACTCAAGGATCCCAACCTGGCTTCAATCTTCGTGGGCATCACCCTCGGCTTGATGTTGGGCAGCATCCCCATCTTCGTACCGGGTGTCACGTTGCCCGTTCGTCTCGGTCTCGCTGGCGGTCCCATCATTGCAGGCATCCTGATGGGAGCATACGGTTCGCGACTGCATCTGCGCACCTATACCACCCGATCGGCCAACTTGATGTTGCGCGGTGTCGGCCTGTCGCTTTACCTTGCCTGCCTCGGTCTTGATTCTGGCCCCGACTTTATCAGCACTATGCTTCGTCCCGAGGGCGCACTCTGGATCTTTCTGGGGTTCCTCATCACAGTAATCCCTGTATTACTCATTGCTTTCTGGTGTCTCAAATGGGGCAAGATGGATCTGGGCACTATCTATGGAACACTTTGTGGCAGCATGGCCAACCCGATGGCGCTCACCTATGCTAATGATAGTGTCGAGGGCGATGCACCCGCTGTCAGCTATGCCACGGTCTATCCGCTCGGCATGTTCCTCCGCGTCATCATCATCCAGGTGCTCCTGCTTTTCCTGCTCTGAATTCGCTAAAAGATTAATAATACAATGATAAAGGCAACTCATTTCCCGAGTTGCCTTTGTCATATAAATTAGTATGCTCGCACCTTTTTGAGATTTATTCAACCACAATCTGGTATCTTGCCTCAAACGTGTCCGAGGGAGCAAGCGTCTGGACCCAATCCTTCTCCTCGTATGTGCCGGCATAGTGTACGCGGTCGCAACGACCATACCAAGGTTCGATGCAGACGAAAGGTGCGTTCTTTCCCGGAGGCGACCACAGGCCCATGAGCGGAGCCTCGCTCTTGAGTGTCAGATACGGCTTTCGATCGTTGTCGCACAACGTCACATTGGGTGTCTGGCCATGCTCGAAGATAAGTGCATCCTGATCGAACAAGGACGTGGTAAGAGGCAGATAGCCGCCCTTCTCAGTCTTGACCGTAGCGCCTTGTGCCGGATCGACGCATCCCTTCTCGGTGATAACACTCTTTTGCAAGATAGCCGATTCCGTGCCAAGCTTGAAGAATCCGCGTACAGTACTCTGAGCCAGCACTTCGTTCTGCCTTGCTACCCCTGCAGCCACATCTTCGTTGCTCAGCAATGGCCAATAGAAGGCGGGATGTGCACCGATCTGGAACTTCATTTCGTTCTCCTTGTCAGGATTGATGACGCGCCAAATCACTTCGACGGCACGACCCACCAATCGATAACCGATCTCAAGGCGGAAAGTGTAAGGATACTTCTTCAAGGTCTCTTCGTTCGACTCCAGCACAAACATCAGCTGTGGATTGCCATCGGCATCGGGCGTTTCGCTCAAAAGCACAAAGTCCATGTCGCGGGCAAAGCCATGCTGGCCTAACTGATAGGTCTTGGGTTCAGCATCCGCGGCAGCACCAGGTCCAGCACTGCGATATTCACCGTCCCACACCGAGCCCACAATGGGGAAAAGTACGGGCGAATGGCGCTTCCAGAACATAGGGTCTGCCTGCCAGAGATATTCACGTCCTGTCGAATTCAAAACGAGCGATGACAATTCAGCGCCATGCTCTGCCACCTGAATGGAAATGATTCCGTTGGTAATAGTTTTCATATTTTTTTTAATTATAATGTTGCGACACCTTTCAATCTGACATCTTCGACATTGGCAGCCACCGATATGGTGTACTCACCAGAAGCTACATTCCATTTGTTTTCAGCCTCCATCCATGTAGCAAGTTCCGAACAAGGAACAATCATTTCGACCGTCTGCGTTTCACCAGGATTCAGAAGCTTGGTCTTAGTGAATGCCTTGAGTTCCTTAGCTGGCATCAGGAGACCATCAACAGAAGGTTTGCCCACGTAAAGTTGAACTACTTCACGTCCTGCCACCTTGCCAGTATTCGTAATATCAGCCGAAACCTTGATCTGTTCGCCTAAAACATCTATTATTAGATTATTGTAAGCAAATGTGGTATAGCTAAGCCCATATCCGAATGGATAGAGGACCTTGATGCCTTGGGTGTTGAAATGACGATAGCCCACCATCACATCCTCAGCGTATCGCACGTATGCAGAATCACCATCCGAAAGCGGGAAGTTGCCGGCTGAAGGATAATCGCTGTATCGGAGTGCCCACGTCAAAGGCAATTTGCCACTCGGATTTACTTTGCCCATCAGAACATCAGCCAACGAATTGCCCATCTCCTGTCCTCCCATCCAAGCATGGAGGATAGCATCAGGCAGCGCCACGAACTGAGTGAGATCCACGATGCCTCCCAAATTTAGAACGAGGATGACCTTCTTTCCCATGGCATGAGCCGTCTGACAAACGAGTTTGAGGTTCTGTTCCTCAACATCGCTGAGCAGATAGTCTCCCTTGACAACATGGCGATCGCCTCCTTCACCCGCCATACGACTGAGCGTCAGGATGGCGACAGTAGATTTCGACAACGCATTCTTGACCAACGCCTTGTCGAGCGGCATCTCGGGAATCACAGGTACAGACCAGAAATTCTCTGTAGGCATCTTGGCGCGCTCGGCACTTGTATAATCCTTATATACCTTGGTAAGATTATCCTCAAGTTCAACGCCCGCGTTCTTAAGGCCTTCGTCGAGTGAAACCTTATACTTGCGATTCACATTCCCAGAACCAGAACCGCCCACAAGCAAATCATACGAAGCAGTGCCAAAGAGTGCTACCCGGGCCTTGCTGTCAAGAGGAAGGCTCTTCTGTACATTCTTGAGCAAAACCATACCATCCGTAGCCGCTTGACGCGTAACCTTGGCATGTGCACCAAGGTCTGGCTTGTTGCTATAGGCATAATGACGATAGGTGGGCGTCTTGAGCATGATGTTCATGATACGACGAATGCTTTGATCAAGCGTCTTTTCATCCAACGAACCATCCTTCACGCCGTTGTAGATCTCTTCATACTGATGCAACGTACCGGGCATCTGCAAGTCGTTGCCAGCTGCAATTTGTCGAGCACCATTCTCTTCGGCCCACCAGTCAGTCATCACAAATCCTTCGAAGCCCCAATCATCACGAAGTATTTCCGTCAGGGTATGATAATTCTCGCTTGCCAAGGTTCCGTTTATCTTGTTGTAGGATGACATTATGGTCCAAGGCTGTGACTCCTTTACTGCTATCTCAAAACCTTTAAGGTAAATCTCACGCAAGGCTCGTTCACTAAGCCGTGCATCGACACCATTGCGACAGGTCTCCTGGTTGTTGACAGCATAATGTTTCAGCGAGACGCCTACTCCATTGCTTTGAATACCCTTTATGTAAGCCGATGCTATCTTGCCTGCCAAGAGTGGGTCTTCGCTGTAATACTCAAAGTTGCGGCCACACAAAGGCGAACGATGTATGTTAATGCCTGGGGCCAAAAGAACATCCGCTCCATATTCGAGCACTTCGTTGCCCATGGCCCGAGTAACCTCATTGACCAACTCCACATCCCACGAAGACGACAAACTGACACCTACGGGAAATGCAGTACAATAGTATTCGTCTGCATCATCCTTGCGAGTCGGATCGATACGAAGACCTGCAGGACCATCGGCATAGACTATCGGCTCAATACCGAGACGATCTAACGCATAATGCTGACCCGCAGCACCCTGAACACGACCCTCGACCAACGAGGTGGCAATCATCAGTTCCATCGCTTCTTCCTGCGTCTCGCACTGCATGAGCTTTTCCTTCAGTTCAGGACTGAACATCTCACGCACAGGCATTCCGGGAGCACGGTCAGGAGGAGTGGTCTTCATGCGTTCGGTACCCACCACAAAACTGGCTTTTTCTTCAAGGCTCATAGCTGCAATGACGTCATCGATAGGATGGACGCCCAGTTTTGGAGCCTTTTTTCCACAACTGGTCATCAACATACTTGTTGCAATAAAAAATAAAACGGTCTTTTTCATGTTTTTAAATAGGATGGCTTTCAAATCTGCGGCAAAGATACAGATTTATTTCATCTAAAGCAATAAAAAGACGCAGATTTTTGCTTTTTAGCAAAAATAACCCTATCTTTGCCCCATAAAATCAACGAAAATGAACACACTGAATCATAGCAACGGTCAGATAATCCTGCAGGCACACCTCCCCTATCACGAAATACGTGCGCCCAGGGACTACATCTACTATAAGGTGCGGGTGTGCGGAGGCCTGGGCGGCGACGCCGAAACCGACATCGTCAGGCAACGGGCCAACGCCATCAAGGTCCTTGCCAACCTGCTGCAGGTAAGCATCCAGCACCAGCACATCGCGCTCTATCTGGTTCGCTTCGAGGGCGGCGAAGGAGCCGAAACGATACCGGCCTATGCCGAAGCCCTGGTGGCCATCCCCTCCGAGATGGAACAGGACTTCAAGGACATCCTGATCCAGGGCTCCTGTGCACTGCAGGCACAATACGGAGTCACCGACCCCGATGCCGAGGTGCTGCTCGACCAGGCTGTTTGGCACGGCAACATCATCGACGAAATATCGACACGCTGCCTCCTCGCCGACCTGAACGGCATCCCGACAGGTCCCCTGGAGATGCGAACCGACGTCGTCGGAACTGCCCTGACCAGCAACAACATCGGCCGCGTCAGGATGAATCGCTCCACCTCCTGTTTCGAGATCCTGGATGTCTGCCACAGCTTCAAGCCCGACGACCTGAATCTCCTCGCCTCCAAGATCCGGCAGATATTGGAGGTCAGCGGAGCTGAAATTGTTATTTGTTAAGTATGTAACCAAAATTAACGATAATTATATGTGTCTATTTCTTAACACGAATTATCATGAATTCACATGAATTATTAGTATGAAAGGTAGGTCAATATAGACACATACTGAGAAATTAATGATAATTCGCGATAATTCGTGTTAAAAGAAAAATATGTATAGTTAATTCTGAATAGTTACTTAATTATTAATTGTTAATTGAATATGTTCTCCTCCCTTCGTCTGTTCTTCGCAGGCATCACCCTGCTGATAGGAACCTCTTTCGTCCAGGCACAGGACGAAATCAAGCCAGTAACGCTTCGCCATCCTGCCACCGGATTCGAAATGACAGCCATCAACTACGGGGCACGCATCGTTAGCCTCAAGGCATTCGGCACCGACGTGGTCCTCGGCTACGACAAACTTAGCGATTATGTCGATACTCGCCAGAACTTCGGGGCTGTCGTGGGTCGCTACATCGGACGCATCATCGGCGGTCATCTCGAGATCGACGGTCGATCCTACGAACTGCAGAAGCAGGGCAGCGGCGACTGCGGACACGGCGGCAACCCCAACTTCGGCGGTCGCTATTGGAACATCACCGCAACCACCGACACCACCGTGACCATGCGCTACGTCTCGCCCGACGGCGAGAACGGTTTCCCTGGCGAACTCACCCTCGATGTCACCTACACCCTGCTGTCCGATGCCCTGCGCATCGACTACCGGGCCACAACCACCAAGCCCACGGTCCTCAATCCCTGCAACCACTCGTTCTTCAACCTCTCGGGCGATCTGGGCAGCGATGTGCTCGACGAAACACTCTGGATCGACAGCGACAGCATCGCCCTCTACGACGAGAACAAGCGCGTCTATGGCCAGCTCGGTGCCGTAGCCGACACGCCATTCGACTTCAACGAGCCCCGGACCATCGGCTACCGCATCGACGACGACAACTTCCAGCTTGGCGTGACGGGCGGCTACGACCATTGCTACCAGCTCCGCAACTACCTGCGTCAAAACCAGCACACCTGCAAGGGAGGATGCTGCGGCGACAAGTGCTGCGACGAGGCCTTGCTCCGCGCACCTGTGGCATGGCTCCACGACGGCGAAACAGGCCTCACTATGGAGGTCTATACCACCGAACCCGCCATGCAGATCTATACGGCCAACGGACACAAGGGCAACCTGATCGGCAAGGAGGGCAAGCCCTACATCCGTCGCAATGCCATCTGCTTCGAGACGATGCACTTCCCCGACTCGCCCAACCAGCCCCATTGGCCCAGCACCCTGCTCCGTCCCGGCGAAACCTTCCGCAGCACCACGATCTACAAGTTCCTCAAAGAATAAATGGACATCAACATTCTGCTCTCCCAGATGACCATCCTCTTCGTGGTGGTCATCGCGGGATATATCTGTGGACGCACTCACCTCATGACGGCACCTCTGAGCAAAGGGTTGTCCGGGCTCATCGTCAACCTCACCTGTCCCTGTTTAGTCCTGGCCAGTACGATGGGCGAAGCCATGCCCGACCGCCGTCTCATCGTGCCCCTGCTCATCGTCGGCACAGCCACCTATGCCATCCTATTGCCCGTCAGCACCTATCTGCCCCGACTGTGGGGCTGCCAGGACCCCGAACGCGGCCTGCACAGCTTCATGCTCACCTTCGGCAATGTCGGCTTCATCGGCTACCCCGTCGTGGCATCGGTCTTCGGTCCCGAAGCCGTCTTCTATGCCGCCATCCTCAACGTTCCCAACACCATCTCGGTCTTCGTATGGGGAGCACGCTTCATCGCAGGGCGCGACGTCAGCGGATCGCTGCTCAGCCGCCTCGTCACACCGGCCATGATCGGCACCTACCTCAGCATCCTTGTCGTCATCACAGCCTGGCATGCCCCCCACATCATCGCCCAGCCCATCACCATGATCGGCAACATCACTGTGCCCGCTTCGCTCCTCATCATCGGCTACAGCATCTCGCAGATTCCCGCCAAGCACATGGCAGGAGGCCCCCGTGTATGGGCCACGAGCTTCTGCCGTCTGCTGCTCATGCCTCTGCTGGTCTTTGCTGTGTTCCAGCTCATCGTCCTGCTCATTCCCGCAGCCACGGTCGTCCTCGATCCCTCCATTGTCCGCATCAACACGCTCATCATCGCCATGCCCGTCGCCTCGTTCGGCACCATCTTCTGTCTCAAGTACGGAGTCGATGAAACGGTAATGGCCCAAGGCACCTTCCTCACCACCATTCTCTCCCTCGCCACCATCCCCGTCGTTGCCAGCGTGCTGTAACGATGGAAGCCACGATAAAGAAAGCACGACTCGGTGAAAGGCAGCGTCGAAAACCGGACTTTGAGAACTACCAAGAGTACTCCCATCTCGTGGAGCTGTCAGAGGCGGGAGGTATCCCTGCCATCTGGACCGGTACTACAAACGTCCGCTGGATGAAGGAGCTTACAAAGATCACCTTGGGCTATCATAATTTCTATGGCAAAGGCGAGAAAGTCGATGGTTTCCCGCAGTGGTGGAAAACCAACATGGATGACACCTACTGGTATCAGTTCGTTGGAGATCACGATCCAGATAATCCTAATCCTGATGATTCCAATCCTTAATCGATTAAGAACCAAAAGCGAATAACAACAAAAATCAGGCACGGCTTCGGTCGTGCCTGATTTTTGTTTACATCATCATTTATAAAAATTCGCGAGTAACTCCAAGTAATTCATGGTATAAAGTAGATTCGAATCGACTCGGAAAGTCTCAGCCCCCCTTCACAGGGGGGACTGGACCTTAGGCGCATAAGTTGCCACTCCTATAGCTAACTAAGTCGCATGGCACAACTGCGGCGCCTCTTCTCTTTACGCCAAAGGCGAATTCTTCATCTTTCGTCTTCTCGACGATAGCATCGAACAATGGACGAAGGGTGTCGAGCTTCTTCAAATGCTTGATATTCTCTCCCAATTCCCATTTCACGCAAAGCTCGCGTCCATATATGGGGTCTTCCTCCATGTAGATGTCATAGCAATCCCACTTTAAATCGAGAAAATAATCATATTTTGAGGGCCTAAGAACTTTTACAATCTCATCAAAATAATCATGTTTCTTTTTGACCTTTGCATTGTACTCATCAATGACTCTCTTCTTCTTATCTTCATCAAGAGTGCTCGCGTACCTCTTGACACTATTTACCACATACTCCATTCTTGAATAGATTGGAATCATTAGCTCCGCCATAAAGTCGGAAGCTTTATTCTCTTTCAAAGCATCGCGAAGACCATCGTATGAAGCACCTCCCTTGTCAATTGTAGTGTCACCCTTATAGAAAGAGGAGGGAAGAAGCATACCAGAGTCCTCGGTCTGCAAACTCACAATCGTAAGCGAATGACCATATTTGCGATAAAGGACCTGCAGGTCCTCATAAACCTCAACAACCTTTTGGATTGTTTTTCTAAATTCTCTACGACTATTGTAGTTGTCGAGAATGGCAAAAGTAACGTCGTGCCACTTGTCAAGCGGCAACGTAATGGTATGGTTCCAAAACGTCCTTCCTTCACAAATGACGTTGACATGGTCGTGGAGATTCTTTGCCTCCACGAGCTTGTTCCTCATCCAACGAGGGAGCAAAGGGAGGACCCTATTTTGCGTCCTCATGAAATCGAAGGGGGGATAAGTCGCCTCTTGCTTCCTTTTCTCTTCTTGTTCCATTTCTCTTTCCTTTCTCACCTTCTCCCTCACCTCGTTGGGAAGGAGGCATTCCAATTCTTCAAATGTTTGTAATCTCATATCTCGTGTTTATGTTAGTTCCTAAATGGCATTTCCAGTGAAGAATCCACGTTTTTTCGGAAAAGCGGCGCAAAGATAGAGTATTTATTTTGAATCTGCAAGGAATTTTTACAAAATCTATTAGTTCGTTAACATTTTTTACGAATTCGCCAAATTTTGCCAATGAAGAAGGAGCATATAACCCAGGCATTCTCAAAGATGATGATAGAAACATAGTTCTTAAATTGCATTTCCGGTGAAGAATTCACGATTTCTGAAATTCCCCGCAAAGATAGAGTATTTTTTTTGAACTTGCAAACATTTTTTACATTTTGTTTTTTCCTACCAGCAGTAGACAAGTCAACTATTCGTGTCGATTCGTGCGATTCGTGTTCAAAAAAATTCAAATAGCTTGAAAAAAATAGTTTGCGCTTTGGTTATGTCCAAAAAACGCATTATCTTTGCACCGTTTTTCAAAAACACATAATTTTTGGTCGATTACCCCTTTAAATAATATAAATATGGAGCAAAATAACAAACCCAAGGCAACAATGGAGGACTTCCGCACCCTGCAATCCCTCACCCGAGGTCTTTACACCTCCTTCCAAGTCAACGGCAGCAGCGAAGAAAGTGAACTGACGGCACAGGCAAATCAGGAATTGAACGACTTCGTAGAGAGCCGCGACTGGTTCCCCACCATCCTTCCCGAAAACGGCAAGGAAGGTGTCCTCGATCTCGATGGCAGCATCCTGGTACCCGCCATCTTCGACAAGGTGGCCTGCACCTACAGCCGAGTGGTTATCAATGCCAGCATGCCCATCATCGTCATCAACGGCGGCAAATACGGCTTGGTTCTGACCGATGGCAAGGGCAGCTTACTTCTCCCATGCGAACACGACGACATCCGTCTTGACGAGACCCACGCCTTCTTCCATGTCACCGATGGAGGCAAGACCATGCTTGTTTCACCCAACGGCAAGCGACTCACTCCACAGACCTTGGACAAGGTGTATGGAGCCAATTCCAACATCGTAGTGGTACAATCCGGTAACAAGTACGGCTTGTTGGACCTCAACGCAGTTCTCTTCGTCGAACCCATCTACGACGACATCCAGGTGGAATACGAAGACTATGTCGTAGTCCTCAAGGATGGCATCCAGGGCTATCTCAGCAGCAACGACGGTCACTTCATCCCCAAAGACCCCTACGACAACAGCGATGACGTCGAGGAGCTCGTAATGTGCTATTAATTGCAATTAACATCACTAGCGTACATCGATAAGATTGGGTACACGCGCGTACCAAATTCAAAAAAGCAGGTTGGTCCTCACGGATGAGCCTGCTCATTTTTTGCTCAATCTCCAAGAAGAAATTGAAAAAAGCGATATTTACGAGCAAATATTTGGCAATGTCGGGGAATGTTGTTATCTTTGCACCCTCATAAAATTTGTTCCTGTTTATATTACATTATAAAAATGTTTAGCAAGCCCCCCTACGAAGTGTCGGCATGCTTTTTTCGTCCATTACTGAAGAAATTTTCTTGAATATTTGGAGTTTTCGATGAAATGCTATACCTTTGCGGCGGTATTCATCCTGAAGACCGCATGAAAACGAAAAAGATTCAATTAAACATATACTATATGAAACACAGTCTTCTCCTCTCGTTGCTTATGTTCGTTTGCCTTGGTGTGTTTGGGCAGTCATCAAGTGTGCCTCCTCAGAAGATTACACCCGATCAACTTCAATACACTATTATCACCCTTCAAGACTCCATTAAGGATTTGAAGGAAGATAATGCGGGACTGCATAAGGAATTGGAAAGATTGGAACAAGCGATAGATCGAAATAGAGACTATGTAGAAAAGAATACTTCTTCGATTGATAAATATCTCACTTGGTGGTTCGCCGTTTTGTCAATTATCGCAGCTATTGTAGTCGGCGGTCTTGGTGTATTAGGTCCTTATCTAATGAACCGAAGGAGTGAAGAAAATGCTGATAAAGCTATTCAGAAAGCTAAAGACGCTCAAAATGCAGTTGAAGAGGCACAAAAAAATCTCCATGCATTTCAATCAGAAGTTCAAATAGCTACTACGCAAGCCACAACCGCGACAGCTCAGGCTGAAAATGTTCGAACTGCGTTAATTAATAATATTAAGAAAGTTGAAGAGGCTGTAAGAAAGGTCGAGAAAACAGAGAAAGCTGCAGATGGCGCAGCGAAGAAAGCCAAAGCCATCCAATACTTTGTCCAAGCATTGCAAGAAAGTAATGTAAATAAAGCTATTGAACTTTATACAAAATGTATTGAAGAGGATAATGAATTTGCTGAAGCATATTACAATCGCGGATTCTTAAAGCATAAGATTGGCAAGCCTAGAGCCATAGAAGACTTCACAATGGCTATTGAAAAGAAAACTGGATACGATGAAGCTTTTAATAATCGCGGAATTTTGTATCTCGAGAATGGAGATATGGAAAAAGCCGAACAAGACTTCAACAAAGCCATAGAACATGGCTATGCTGATGCATATCTTAATCGAGGTCTACTGAACTTCCAAAAAGGTAACAAATACGAAGCAAAGAAAGATTTTAATAAAGCTATTGAAATTAACCAATTTTATGCTGAAGCATATTATATTAGAGGACTATTGAATTATAATATACTCAATGAGAAGGCTGCAATTAAAGACATCATAAAAGCTAAAGAATTAAAGTCAAATGTTGTCGAAGCATATCCCAACCGAAGACTATTGACTGGCGAAATGAAAGAGATAGATAATGCCATATATGGAGTCGAGTACTCAAAGGACATGAAAACAATTGAACGGGTTCCTAAAGACAAAAAAGATTCTTTTATTATACCAAGCTTTGTGACAGAACAAAAATATTGGGCCTTTAATGGATGTAAGAATCTAACTGAAATTAAAGTTGACGAAAAGAATCCTGCATTTTGTTCAAACGATGGTATTCTTTACTCGAAAAATATGGATAAAATTATAGCGGTTCCTGGGGGTAAAGAATCTATCTTGATTCCTAATAGTGTGACTGAGATTATGAACTGGGCCATCTCTGATTGTACTAAACTCACTTCAATAAAGATTCCTGAAAGTGTGACGAAGATTGGGAATTTTGCGTTTGACGGTTGCACTAGTCTTACGTCGATTGAGATACCTAAAAATGTAAAAGTGATTAATAAAGGATCTTTTCGCTACTGCTCTCAACTTACTACGTTAAAAATACCTAATAAGGCAACTGAAATTGGGGAGGAAGCCTTCGCTTACTGCGAGAGCCTTACCTCAATAGCGATCCCTGAAAGGATAATTAAGATAGGAGATTGGGCTTTCTCGGGTTGCACTGGTCTAAAGGAGGTTTACCTTAAACATAAGATTCCTATTGATTTTATAGATGGATTTATAGATATTGATGTTTCAAAGATAACATTATACGTACCAGATGGCTCGGGCGAATCATATAGGAAACATGAATTCTATAAGAAATTCAAAGAAATTATTGAAGAGTAATAATTCAGGCTGATCCGTTTGGACCAGCCTGTTGATTTTTTATACACAAAGCTAACTTTCATGAATTAGTTTAACCATCCGTTTTACTTGAAACAAGGCTCTCTCGACGACTCATGTCATGCCTTTTGTGATTATAAAACACTCAATTTTTGCTAAAAATGGTGCACAACACTCTAAAATAATAAAAAAATAACAAATAATTAGTCGATTCTGCATAATTGTCAGAAAAATTTATTATTTTTGCGCCCATATATTATTAAAGCTACTAACAAGATTGCCTGCAAGACAGCACCAAATCTTCTCATATAACAACTAAAAAAGGCGGAACCATTGAAGTAGATTGATAGCCAAATGCAGACCATCTTCTAAAGTAATAACGATAATAATAGCATGACTAAAAATACTGAACCGACTCAAGACCATAAGTCCGAATCATTGCGCAAGGCCTTGATTGAAGCAGGGTATGACATGGCCTCTTGGCTAGCAAAAGACTTGGCTGAAAACACCGAGGATTGGGGCGAATGCATGATTGAAGGAAAGATAAACCCAAAATGTATCGACATTGGGGAAATCGCTAGCCATTCGTTTTACTCCTATGAACTGGATTCTTGGGTGCATTTAGATGAGATTGAATTTCCCGAAGCTCTTAGCAGTAAGGAACTTTATGATCTTATCAAGAAAAATGGAATATCTGATGAAGAAGTATTTGTCTTGCTAGATCAAGGTGGAAACAATTATATAATTGAGAATTATGGCGAGGATTGGAAAGAAAAATATCCTGAGCCATAATATAATTAGCGAAATTTAAATATGTTCAAAGTTTCGTGGGACAGAGAAACAGGCGGTGTAAAGCTCAGTTCATTGGTAGAGAAAGATACGGTTAATGTCTCTCCTCGCCCTGTGTTCTTTGAGGAGCTGAACCTACTTGGACTTAACACTATGGGATGGCAATACCCAGAGTGCGAAGAACCATTGCTATGGGCATGCAATAAGGAATATTATTACTACGGCGATTTAGTCTTTGAGGCTAAAGATGCAAACATATATGATAAAGCCATAATAGTTTTTCAACCAGGCAAGGAGAGACTTCAGCTCAAGCCTGTTGATATGAAAAAGATGCTCGAGCGAACCAAGGAGCAGATGTTCCTTTGTGAGAGTGAGGCTATTGAATTCATTCGAGACACATACGACACATATAGCAAAGCAAACCGCATGACTGAAAAGCATGCCGCCAATAGAATGGATTTCGAATCTCTTGCTGAAACGCAAGAAAAGAAAACGAAGCAGAAAATGGCGATTGTTAAGGAAGATTGCGACAGCTTTGATATCATGCCATTAGCTGAAGCGGAGAAACAAGGGAAAAAAGTATTGAAAACTACCAAAATCGATTATTTCATTGCATCTTTCTCTGGCGGCAAAGATAGTCAAGTGATGCTTGATCTTTGTACACGTGCTCTTCCACCAGACTCATTTCAAGTTATATATTCTGATACAGGTTATGAACTGCCAAGTTCCCTGGAGCTTTACAATGAGGTCCAGAAATACTACCATAAACAATTTCCAACTCTTAAGTTCAGCACAGCCAAAAATCATGAGTCTGTACTCCACTATTGGGACAAGATAGGTACCCCTAGCGACTCCCATAGATGGTGTTGCACCATCATGAAAACTGCTCCCCTTTATCGTATGCTAAAGATTGAAGGAACAAATAAGCAGGCCAAAGTACTTACATTTGATGGTGTTAGATCTGAAGAAAGTTTGCGCCGTTTTGCTTATGAACGCATAGGTAAGGGGAAACATACAAATGTCACAAATGCTCATCCCATTATTGGTTGGAACACATCAGAAATTTTTTTATATCTATTTAAATACAATCTTCATATAAACCATGCTTATAGGCTTGGCAAAGCACGTGTTGGTTGCATAGTATGCCCATTCTCAACCACTTGGGATGACATGATAGTAAAGAGAAACTATCCAAAAGAACTTAAACCATTTGAAGACCGACTTATTCAATGGTCCAAAAAAATAGGTATTAAGGATGTTGACACTTATATCAAAAGTCGGAAATGGAAAATAAAGGCACTTGGAAATAAATCACAAACAGATGTAAATTTCCAAGACACTACGTCAAACTTCATTGCAACAATTGTAAATCCTGCTGATTCAATTTATACATGGATGCAAGCATTAGGAGATTACAATGTATACAAAAGCGGAAACAAAGATATGGGTGAACTGAAATACGATAATAATGTTTATCGATTTGAAACCCATTATTATGATAATTGTAAAATTAAGTTTGTATTATATAATAGTACAACCAAACTATCTTTCCTCTTACGCAGAGTAATATATAAAGCTGCATATTGTGTTAGATGTGAAGCATGTGAAGTAGATTGTCCAACGGGTGCACTTACAATTGTGCCTAAAGTTAATATTGATAAAACTAAATGCATTCATTGTCAGAAATGTTTGAATTCCCATGACAGAGGATGCATTGCAACAGATTGTATACGTATGGTAAATGACACAGACAAAAAATTATCTTTAAAGATACAAGCGTATAAGACTTTTGGCTTTAGAGAAGAATGGTTAGATGAGTTTTTAATAGATCCTGATTATTTCTGGAATGACAACTCCCTCGGCACTGCTCAAGTCGATGGCTTCAAAGCATGGCTGAAAGAAGCAGAAATTATTGATGCGAAAAATAATATCACCGAATGGGGAAATATTTTAAAAGGAGTCTATGAGAACGATCACGAATTAACATGGGAGTTAATATTGACGAATCTTGCCTTTAACTCTTTTGTTATTAATTGGTTCGTTAATAATGTGCATATTGATCAAATATATGACAAAAAAACTATGGTTGAATCAATATGTACTAGCATACCCAATGCGCCATCAAGAACTATTGAGAATGCTGTAACTGCTTTGTTGCAAACATTTTCATATTCTCCTATCGGCAAACTATTTAAATTCGCAGAAACTATTGGAAAAAACCAATACCAAAGAACTAAATATGAAAATGTTTCCAATATAGGACTTGCCTATAGTATCTATAAATTTGCTGAGTATATCGGCACAAAATCATTAAGAGTGTCTGATTTTTTTGATGAAGATGCAGATGGTAGCACGACTAAGATTTTTGGTTTAACCCAATCTATGTTTGAAAAGGGATTAAGAACACTAAATTCTGAAAAGAATCGCGTTTTGATAGCTGAATTATCCATGGGATTACAGCATATTACTCTACGCGATGATCTAAATAGTAAAAATATTGTACGAATAATGTTTGGTTTATAATGAGTACATTTCATAAAGAACTATATTCTGACATGATTGTGAAAATCAAATGTGGATCATATCATGGCCAGATAATCAAGGCAAAACCCATTCTACTATATACCGTAATTTGTATGGTAGATAATGGACTGTTAAAAGATAATCGCGTATTCTTCAATAAATCAACAGAAGAGTACTATAAGAATGTATTCATTTTACATGAGTTTAGAATAACTCCATTTTTTAAGCCTTTTTACTATTTGCAATTTGATGGTTTTTGGCATCTTAAAGCAAAAAATGACAATCTTGAAACCAAAAGAATATCCTCGAAATTTATTCGAGATAATATAGAATATGCATATTTAGATAATGCATTATGGGATTTACTTCAAGATGCAAGTATTCGTGCATATTTTAAGTCTATAATTGAATCTCATCACTTGAAAAAATAGATTGATATGGCAAAAAAATACTCTGATGCGATTAAAATTCGTGAAACTAAATCGGTATACAGTATACAAACAGAAGAAAGTAATGAATGGAAGAATTTCATTCCAAATGAACAATTTAATGAGATTCTTCAAAAGGTGATAGGTTCTGTCAGCAATAAAGTAGTCGACGAACATCGTTCTTTTTGGCTAGAAGGCACCTATGGAACTGGCAAGAGCCATGCAGCAGCTGTAATCAAACATTTTTTGTGCGATCCTTTTGAAGATATTAAGGATTATATTGCAGATGAGTATAGTGAGGATAAATACTCAATTATCAGAGAATCCCTTATAGCACTTCGTACGAGCACAAGACTATTCCCTGTAACAATGAATAGTACCTGTTCTATTGCTAATAAAGAAGATGTTTCGCTACAGATACAGCTGCATGTCATAAAGGCACTAAATGATGCTGGTATAGAAATCAACGTAAAAACTGATTTCGACAACTATATTGATCACATTTCAAACAACCCTGTTCTCTGGGATTCAATTATTGAGCGAGATCTTGAACTACAGTCTTATGCCCCCGATCGAAAAAAACTTATTAAAGAATTACAGGATACTGAAGGTTCATCTTCTATTCTCACTCTTACTAAAAATGCTTTGAGAAAAGCCAGAATTCACATAATGCTTGATCAAGAGAACTTATGCAAATGGTTCTTCGAAGTGCAGAACGAGTTAGCTAAAAAAACTGAGTATAAAGGTATTTTTCTTATTTGGGATGAGTTTACAGATGTTATGGACTTAGAGATAGGTCCTGTCGCATTAGGAAGTCTTCAAGAGTTGACAGAAGCGACAATGCAATCTACTAGCAATTCATATTTATTTCAAATTGCTCACCCTTCAGCTTTAGATAAACTTAAAGCGGAAAAAAGAACAAGAACTACAGGAAGGTACCATTATATGCATTATAACATGGAACCTGTTTCTGCATTCAAGATTATGTCTCGAAAGTTTATGCATGAACAAGATAGCAGCAACCCTGCTTATGCTTTGTATCATGAAATGACAGACAGATATTTTGCTCAGATGCGTGATGTATATGAGAAATACGCTGCGACCTCTAATAATCCCCAAGAGACCCTTTCCGATTTGAAATCATTGTTTCCACTCCATCCAGCCACCGCTAATATGGCGGCATATTATGCTCGAGAGGTAGGCTCTTCATCAAGAAGTGTTTTCGAATTTCTTGGTGACAATCCTGACATCCGCAAATTTCTGGACAATGAATATTTCTTTGCCCAGGGACAGATGATTACTTCTGATTATTTATGGGATTTCGTGTTAGATGAATTTAATAAGAAAACTGTCAAATATGGAGTTGTTACGGAACGTTTCAATTCCTATAAACTTCATGTTACTAAAAAAGGGAACGAATATCTTGCAGTTTTCAAATCCATTTTATTGCTCAATGCCTTCAATAATCTTGCAGCAAATGAGAATGTAACTCCAAGTGAAGAAAACATACGAAATATGTATGTCGGAACTCCTATTGACAATGATATGGATGAAATTCTCGATTGGATTAATACCGAGGGCATAGTACAAAGATCGCCACAAGGAATTTACGAAATACGGTTCTCTGCCCTTGACACTAAAGAGATTGAGGAAATTAAAAAACAGTTATTAACAAACGATTTTAAATATACTTCACAGTTATTAAAGTATAGCGATATTGCGAAAGATGCAATTGACAATAAACTAAAGCAATTGAATCGTCCTATTGCTTTTGATTTATATTCTGAGGATGCGAATGAATACACGCTATTGAACAAAATAGATAATGGGCGTAAAAATGCTCCAACTTATGTTGTTTTCATAGCATTTATGATGGCAAGGAGCATTAGTGAATTATCATTATTGAAGGATATTGCCCAAAGGGCTTCTAAAGAAGAACGTTTTAAAAATGTAGCATTTATTATTTTTGATTGTGTATTAGATTCCATGGAATTTGAACGTTTCATAGAATATCAAGCTAATGCTACATGTTCAAAGAAACATGGATTCGCAGAACAAACTAATTCACACACAGATAATGCTAAAAAAATCATATCTGATTGGATTAAAGATGCTTTAGTTGGTAGTTGCACCGTTTATCTTCAAGGCATTTCAGAACCTGTTTCTGCCAGGTTACTACCTAAAACAATTAATACGAACATTTCACCAAGAGTATTCTTCTGTGGCCCAGAATCAGTAGATATTGTTCGCATCAGAACATCATATACTTCTTGGGGACTGCAATTCGCCAAGAAAATTGCAGAAGTATTTTTATCTTTTAATACAAAGGATGATATTATAACAAGATGTAATACTCAAGAAAAAATAATACCCCTGCTACTACAAGATAGTGTAGACGACAACCTAAAGATCAAACCAGACGTGGATCCTAACCATCCATTATATTTGGTATATAAATTCGTTAAATCAAAAATCGATCATTCTGACAAACAAAATACCTTCAATTTGTCTGACAAGCTTAAAGATTTGACACTCGCTCCATATGGCATGTATAAATCTTTCGCTTCCTATGGCCTTTTAGCATATGCCCTTCGATCTTATGTAGACAAAGTTTTTGACACAAACGGGAAACCTATTAGTGCTCAAAGAATGTTGGAAATCATAGATTTAACATTCAAGATTTGGGATGGCGAAACTAAACACTACAACAAAGTAGAACTTAAATTTGAAACAAAAGAAGAAGGGTCTATAGCCAAGGGCTTAATCTCTATGTTCCAACTTAGGAAACTCAAAGAATATAAAGATGTAAGCAGTTTGACTGATGCTCGATGGGCACTTCGAAACGGTTTTTGCTCTCAGGTCGGGTTCCCACTATGGGCTATCAAGTATTGCGACAAGCTTCAAACGCTTAACTGTAAGGAAAAGATAGCTAAGTTGACTGACAACATCATCACAATATGCACAGAGGTAGGAAGTAAAAATCCTGCACTAATGGTAGAAACTGATGGCCTAATAACAGAAGTCAAGTTTGAGTATATGTCTCTACTTAATTACGAATATGAAAATAACTTTGAAAATGGCTTCCTCAAGTATCTCCTGGCAGATTCTTTTGTAAATCTACAAGAAAAAGACTATGATACCGCTTTGTCATATATCCGACAACACATGGAATCTGAAGTCGGATTTTGGACAGAGACTGCCGTAATTGAACAGTTGAAGAATTGGAAATTGAGTCTAATTCCTCCACAAACCATTCAAAAACCAGAAAATATAAATGATGATTCTAATGTTGATGTTTCCGAACAACCAACAATAGATATTGACAAGCATACAAAAGCTAAAACTCGTATTGAGACTATTACATCGATAGACGAAGCAAAACAACTGTTAAATGCTTTGTGCGACTTAGGATATGATAAGATTCTCGACACCATATTAAAAGTATAGCGTATGTTTACTACCTTCACCAACTTTGAGGAGCTGCTTCAGAACGTATATGCAGATCGTATAATAGAAGGCGATGGAGCAAACACTGCCAACAGATTTCCTGTTAGGTTTGTTCTATTTGATAACTTCCGCGACTGCTGTAAATTTGTGGAAGAAATATCTCATCTTCCAAATATAAATATTCAGCGACTGGAAGATTGGATGGATGAAGAATACCCAGATGTATTCATTCCACATGATAAACTGGCTAAAAGAATATTACAACTCATCAGGAATACTCCTTCTGAGTATAGAATTATTATGCCTTTTTCTGAAATGGCAAGATTCTATAACAACCAGAACAACATGGAGTTTGATGCTTTGATTTCTACTATCAAGGGATTCGACACAGAGAAAGAAGGTTTTAAGCACAAACAGAGAATATATATACCTATTGTAGGTCAAGAAGGAAAGATGCAACACTTCCGCAATGACTCACAATCATTCATTTGGTATTATCAGAATCCGGACAGACAGTTAGATTATCGACTAATAATGACCAAAGGCACTACGTATGGTGTTAAAGGATTGGAGTCGAAATACAATGTTGCTAAAACGCTTACTGAATGGTTAGGCTTCTGGAAATATCCAGAACTGAAGCAAAATATAATCAGTATTTCAAAGTCAATCTATTCTCATAGAGATTATGCGAAACCTGATAATGCTTTTGAATTCTGCAAATGTGAGAATGCCTACCAGTTTTTGACAAAAGGACTGAAGCTTGATATAGACTGTATCCCATATAGTGAGGAAGAAGAGGTATATTGGAATCGGCTTGCATCAGAGATCAATATTACCAACTTCAGATTTGAGCAGTTTTTCAATGAACAGTTTGGGATCTACAACCTTGCTGACTACAAGGTTTTCTATGAAACTTGGTTCAAGAATAAAGAGCCCTTTAAGCGTTGGCTCTTAGCAAAGTACTATGTTCATAAGTTCTGTGATAAAGGCTATATCTGCCGTGTTCTTCAGTATCTTGATGGTTATAACGACACTGCATTCTCAAAAGCAATTGCCCTGACCATTTTTGGCTTGAAAGACCAAGAAAACTGTATCGATGAAAGACATGAAGGGCTAATTCAATGCTATAAAAACAATATTGAACTTGCTCCAAATGTCCAGTCCTTTCTAATTGAAAAAATAAAAGAGATTGAAACTAAGGCTGGTATTCTGTCTGCAATTAAGTACGTATCATGCATGTCGCATGCTGAGAAGGCCCTAGTAATTGAATGGTATCGGGAAGAGAAGATATCCAAAGATAAACTAATTGATCTCTATCCTGATTTGTATTATTATTTAGGAAAGACTGTAGCCTCTACAGAAGACACATGGGTATTAGACTACATGGACAAATATAAGGAGGCAAAAGTGAGGAATACATATACTGACGAAGTAAAGAAATATATCCTTACCAAGAACCAAAATCATGTCGAGCATTTCAAATGGACTAACAAGTTCTCCACTACAAGAACACTATTAAGTACACGCACCGATATTCAATGTTATCTTTGGATAGATGGCCTTGGCGTAGATTGGATTCCTTTTATCAGCCAGTTAGTAAAAGAACATGAACCAGAAGGGTACTATCTAAATGAAGTTTATATAGCTACTGCAAAAGTTCCAACAAGGACGGATATTAATAAAGCTGATATTCAGGCCTTGTCTGGCGGATTGTTCGAAAAGACTGGTGATTTGGACGAGATTGCCCATACATGCAGATCTTATCCAAAGTTTATCATTGATGATCTTGAAACTGTCAGGAAAGCAATTCACAAGTTCTTGACGGAACATCCAGGAGTAAAGATTGCGATAGTATCTGACCATGGTATATCTTATTTATCTCAACTTTTGCCTGGGCACAATCTGAAAGGTTATAAATCGGATCACTATGGTCGTATTGCAGAGACAACGACACATAGTAAGGCATCAATTGTAGCTGATGACAAGTATGACATAATAAAGATGCCAGACAATAAGACTATATGCCTTTGCGCATTAAAACATGAGTCGTTGATGGCCAAGATTCCCGAAGGAATGGGTTGTCACGGAGGCTGCACACCAGAGGAACAATTGGTACCTGTTATGATAATCTCTCCAGAGAAAAATACAGCCACATGGCGTGCGACTCTAAAATCATTCGAGATAGAGGAAGCTAATCCCGTTGTTGTATATGAGATTGCCGGATTGGATTCCACCCAAACTCCGTTTGTCGAGTACAACAACAAGAACTATACTCTCAATGCCAAGGGGTGCGTGTTCACCAGTGAAAGGTTATCTCTTGTTAAAGATATTACAAAGGTTAAACTTAGAATTGGCACTTGGGAAAAGGAAGACACATTTACAATTAAGATGGCCGTAGAGGAAAACGACCTGTTTGATTTCTAGGATATGAAAGCTAATATTGTTGAAAAGGTAAAGACGTATTTAGGAGCACAGGCTTTATATAAAGACAGTGCTACAACAGGTAATTTGTTTGCTGGGCGTAACTTGCCATCTTTCGTTAAGGATTATCTCCTTAAGAAATATGCTCACGGAGAAGATATAGATAAAAATGGTCTAATATCTTTTCTCAACAAGGTTATGCCTACCGGTGATATTCGTAGTCAATTGATATCAGGACAAGATATAACATTGCTTACGAGATTTTCTGTCAACATTGATTTGGTACATAACATCCGAAGATTTGGCATTCCAGATCTCGGCATTAAAGAGCGTGAAGGACAGATACCAGATCATGTTGCCTCAAAGCATCCCGAATTGGTTGACGGTGAAATGTGGGGCATCATAAAGATGTGTCTGCTACCAGACGATGACGGCAAGAAGAGCCATGTCGAAATGGTTGATTTCAAACCATTTAAACCATATACGTCTGTTGATGTAAGTTTCATTCAGAATGTAAGGAAAAACTTCACTACCCCAGAATGGATTGATTTGATTATTTCATCGATGGAGTATGAACCAGATTCCTTTGAAACAATGCATCAGAAACTAGAGTTTATCACTCGTCTTCTGTTGTTTGTAGAACCTCGTCTTAACGTTGTTGAACTTGCACCAAAAGGTACAGGAAAATCTTACGTATTCAATAACATAAGCAAGTATGGATGGCTTGTTAGTGGAGGTAAAGTTACACGTGCCAAACTATTCTATGACAGAGCAAAGGATCAATCAGGCATATTAAAGAACCATGATTTCTGTGCATTTGACGAAATACAGACAATTGTATTCCAAGAGCCAGCGGAATTGCAAGGAGCACTGAAGTCATATCTAGAACAAGGTAAAGCGACGATTGGTGATAAGGAGTTCACTTCTGAATGCGGGTTAATGTTGATGGGCAATATTCCTCTCACCGAAGACAGAAAACCTGTCAACAAACGTTATTTCGATGCCTTGCCTGACAATTTCCGTGAGTCAGCATTGCTTGATCGTTTCCATTGTTTCATCGAAGGTTGGTATTTGCCACGTATCAATAAAAGCATGATTTACAAAGGGTGGACTATGAATATGGAATACTTTTCTGAAATTATGCACAATCTTCGTGTGCAGAATACCTATAGTGAACTCTTTGACAAACTTGTAGATTTTGACCGCCAAGCTGGCATGCGCGAGTTTACAGCGGTTAAACGTATTGCTACAGCATACATTAAGCTCCTCTTCCCTCATTGGACGACAATAGAGGATGTCAATATGGATGAGTTTGATACTTACTGCCTACAACCTGCAATTCATCGGAGAGGTATAATACAAGAACAATGTCATTTTATTGATCCTGAATATAAGGCTGAGATGCCTGCTATTTGGGTAAAAAGATAAACTATTAAATTTAGCAATATGACTATACCTGCTTTTTTAGCGAAATATGATGAGACTAAAAAATACGATTGCGTGTATTATCCTCATCCAAAACGTTGGCTAGAAAATTCAAGTGTTACTTTACGTTTTCATAAAGAAACAGACTGGTCAGGTTATATAAAATATCTTAATGATCAGAATGAATTATCAGATGAGATAAAAAACTTGCCAAATGATTATGGTGGTATATACGTATTCTTTATTCAAGGGATCAATTTACCTTTCTGTGAGCGATATTTGGTATATGTTGGTCGCGCTCAGTTTACGAAGACGGAAAATCTGCGTTCACGTGTAAAAAGTTATTTGAATGAAAGCAAAAAACAAAATGGAAGAGATAGTATCAAAAATATGTTCAAATACTGGAAAAAATATTTATATATTCGTTACTTCAAATTGCAAGATAACGAATTAATAAAACAGGGCGAAAGTGCTCTAATTAAAGCAATTTTACCACCTTTTAATACTGAAATTACAAATTATAAAATAAAAGAACCTTCAAAAGCATTTTAAAACATGGAAGCAATTGATATACCAGCAATAAGAGGACACATAGGTAAAATAACCTACTATATGGCAACACTTACTTTTGAACAAATAAGTGACAGAGTAAAACGTATTGATGATGAAATACATACATCAAAATCGTTAAGAGAACAATTACAGCGCGCTTTGACAGATAATCATAAGAGCATAAAGGAGTATATTCTGACTCAAAAAGAGCGTTTTTTTAATGCTTTAGTACTTGCTGTATATGAAGGAGAACCGACTTGGAACGAGTTGGAGTTTGAATTTGATAACAGAAGATATTATTCTATGGGATTTCTTCATCTTAATGGACAAGAACGTATTTTTCCAGTTGATGGACAACATCGAGTGGCAGGAATAAAAGAAGCTTTATTAGAGAATCAGAAATTAAAAGACGAGGAAATATCTGTAATATTTATTGGTCATCATAATACAAAAGAAGGGAAAGAAAAGACTAGAAGAATTTTTTCCACTTTAAATAGATATGCAAAACCTGTAAGTCTTGGAGATATTATAGCATTGGACGAAGACGATGTTGTCGCTATTACCACAAGAGACTTACTTGAGAACTGTCCTCTTTTCATGAACGATAATGTGCAGATTGACAAAAAGAAATCAAAGGCATTAGCAGACAATGATAATAAATCTTTTACATCATTAATTACGCTGTACGAAACAAACAAGATAATTTATACTTATTATAAAACAAATTGTGATGATCAGACTAAGCTATATAATAATAAGAAAATAGCAGAGTTTCTAAAATATCGACCAAAACAGCAAGAGATAGACAACTTTTACAAATACCTTATGGACTTCTGGAAGATATTTATTAATACTTTTCCAGGAGTAAAGAACTATGTTGAAAATCACGATGCATCTATGTATCGAAATAAGGGAACTGGTGGTTTACTGTATTTCAGACCCGTCGCTTTACCTCATCTTATAAAGGCTATTTTTGAAACTCAATTCAAATCAAAAAAAGAATTGGATGAATGTGTAATGAGTTATTCACATTTAGAAATGTGCATATCTAAAAAACCATGGGTAAATATTCTATGGGATAATCGAACACAAAAAATGATTATGGAATACAAAAAAATTATATACTACATTTTAATATGTATGTATAATGATACCCTATTATCAACAAAGGAGAAAGATACTTTAGTCAAAAATTATGCAGAAGCAAATAATATTGAAGAAAGCGAAGCGCTTTCTGAACTATTTTTGCGATGATTTTTACTTTATGTAGTTTTCTCTCCAATGAGATGTGATTATCATTTCAAAAGCTACACTTTCGGTGTGTCGGATTGTCAAACTATAGTTATGTTATTTTTTCCAATTTATCTTCATTTCTAAAAATATGAGAACTTTATCTTCTTCAGATATTAATAGTATCTTTGGCTTGCTTCAACAAAAAAGATACGATTACAAATATGAATATATAGGATTAATTTGTTCAGGAACGGATGAAGGTAATGATGGCATGTACCATTACGTCAAGTTATATGGTGATGATGAAGGTAATAAATATGTTAAGCATACTATTAGTATAAATAATTATACTTTTTACTGTCACGAAAACGAAGATTCTCGAAGAGAATGGTATTTCGGGAATGAGTTATTGCCTCTTGATAATGATAGTTGTTTAAAAAAATTGATCGATAATTTGAATTCCATCATTACGCCATTTAATTTTGAACAATATGCCATAGAGTCATTCGATCCAGATGCGATAGCAGAAGCTGTCCCCTTTGGACACCCCCATTGCCTAATAATAGACAACTGCACCTTTATTGTTGAAAATGAAGAAGAAAGTATAGATGTACAAAAAGTTAGATCTATTCTAAAAGAACATAATTGGACAGATAAAAGAATTAATAAAGCTATAGAACAAGGTTACGAGTATACATCTGATGTATTTGACGCACTTTGTGATCTGCCTTTAGTATATGTGCACAGTTAATGAATTGAGAAGTTACATATTCCAATAATTCGATAAATAGAGGTTTGTAAAATGATTAATACTATTAACTATATTATATGGTAACAATTCATCACAACTTCGACGAAACAAATTTTATGTGGCTTTGGGCTAGATATGTGAAGTCTGGCAATATTGAGAAGCATTGCGTGAATAGTATTCCAGGACAATTTAGCAAGAAATTCTCTGGAGCAAGCAATCACGACCTATTATCTCAGCCGGTTCTTGTCATGGACGAGGTTCCTGAAGGACAATATGAAGCTATTTATTTCTGTGGTGTTCTTAAAGTGATGGCAGCGGTTTAATTGTACCACCCAAAACGGTTTAGAATGTGCCACACGTAGCGGAAACAAATGTACCACCTATAGCGGAAGGAAATGATCCGGAATATAGGACTCGGATATTCTTGATTTAAATCTCTAGTAGTGGAAAAAGTAGTGAATAACGACATCTTTCTGCAAATAATCTGGCAAAATGATCACATTACTCATATAATTCCGCTATATATTCCATATTTTGCTATATTTTTGCCTTTGATATTTTGGTTTTATTGATTTATTGACTACATTTGAACCGCGATTTTGGTTGATACCTATCAACATATCAAAAATCGTTGAGCACATTAATTATTATATATAAGTTTGCATCACAAATAATAAAATATAAGGATTAAGACATAGACTAAGCTTCCAGATGGAAGTTTGGTGTGCATGGCTTCAGCTTTCCCCTTAATACTCGTCCCCAACAAATTAGTAGAATTAATCAAAGATGCTGTCGCTATTTGTCTTTCCTGCCCCAAAGCAGGAAGGGCAAATTAGTGATATTATTTCTTTGATTAGGTTCTACGTCGGGGGACGAGCATCTTTAGGGGAAATATTGTTCATGAAATGCCCTTGCTGCCCTTTTATTCACACCATTATTATATAACTATCATTTATGGAATCTTTAGACAATGATGAACCAATCCATCATTCTGAGGGCATGACGATTCTGCGTTCTTGCCCGAGTGAACTAACCTCTGCCCTGTCGGGCGAATCTTCTCCACTTATTACCATTTCTCCACCTGTTACCATTTCCCCTCCCTTTAAGCAACCCATACATAAATTGTTTGGATTGCTGAAGAAGTTGCCTTTCTTCAATTCAAAAAACTTTCAATCTCCAACGATAGTAAACTATTACATCATCGAGAACCCAACAATAAATACACAAAACAATTTTTCAAATTTATATGATATGAAGGATTTAGCACCAATATATAACTTGTATAAATGTAGCATTGTGAATAACTATTACGACAACAAGGAGCAGCACGAGGAAAAGCCTGAAGCCGAAGAAGTGCCCTGTGAAGAGGTCAAGCCAAAGCGCAATGAAGCACCGGTAAACAGACAACAAGAAATGACCAGGAAGGATTACAGCAAGTCGCCACTTATACCATTTATGACTTATCCCCAACATGCCCAATACCTCCTCGAATGGTTACATCTCAATATGGATAACCAGAAGAACCTCCGAGAAAAGCTGAAAGCATTCAGATCTGTTAGTGAGAAGGGGCTTTTCAGGGGTGAGATCTCTTACGAAATCTTCAATGAAGAGTTCGGTTACGGCATATCTCAAAGTTGGTATTCAAGGCTGATGAGCGATCCAAACATCTATTTCGATGATGAATTGAATCTGTCTATCCAAAGCCTTAATCTCAACATTTTTAAATAAAAACTTAGCATAAATGAGAATAAACACGAATAAATAAGAATAATCACGAATAATTACGAATATACTAAAATCTCTGTCAAACTTTTTTGGCAGGGATTTTTTTTGTGCCTAAATTTGTCACAGCAAAATGTCTAACCAAAACATAAGAACAATGATAAGAAAATCGGCATTGGAAGAGAGGAACAGGGCAGTCGCTGACTTGTTTCTAACGTTGGATCCCGAGACGTTCGAAGAGCTTATCGATCGCCTCATCAGGCTGCGGCAACATGACAAGGATGAATTCAGTTATTTGCTCGGGAAGTTCGACGAGCTGAAGGTGATGGTGCCACCGAGAAACAAGGTAGCTGACATCTTTGAAAAGAATCTTATCAGGAACTCCCGTCTGAATCGTCTGCTTTGCATCATGCTTTTCCGCTATTGGGACCAGCAGGACCTCTATCAGGGCGGTTTCTTGAAGCGCTCTCTGCCCGTTCAGGACGTGGACGAGCCTGACGATGAATTCATGCAGCGATACAATAAGGATTATAATGAGATGATGTGTGTCATGCTGGATAAATACAAGGAGTATGGCTACATCGAGTGACATGCATTTGTTTGGCCAAACCATAATTGTTAATTATTATTGTTAATTGTTAATTGTTAATTGTAAAACCTATGTTGAAACAACAAGTGAAACTGACTGTGGTGGGTGACTTGCTTCCCTACCCGAAACGTGAGAATGGAAACAACGTGAAGGACGAGAACGGCAACGATGTTATCGCTGGCTATCGCCGACAGCTGGTGTTCGAGAGCATGGACTACAAGAAGGACTCCATCCCGATTACGCTCTTCAATGACGATGCGAAAGGTTTCGGCTTTTCGGTAGGCCATGCGGGCGAACTGCAGTTCCAGATCGAGATGCGAGAGTCGAAGAACCAGGAGGGTGAGACTCGGTTCTATGCGGAGTTCCGATTGATCAACTTCACACCGACGAATTGACACATGAGAAAGACATGAAACAACATGTTCATTCGCCTTCAAGGACGATGCATTGCCTCAAGTTGCGCCAAAGGCGACTTGAGGCGTACTACGATGCAAACAACATCGACAAGGAATTTGTTTCGGGAGATCTGATCCGATTGTTTGCTCTGGTCT